>SKES01000521.1_pt1 | contig 33518 bp, 29 predicted proteins | sample 4826851 | NCBI WGS metagenome assembly SKES01 (sample SAMN11008803, study PRJNA524170) | human gut metagenome | biome: Human fecal sample; material: Feces; isolation source: fecal sample from pouch patient p52 | host: Homo sapiens | place: Israel: Tel-Aviv | collected 2016-09-04 | reverse complement strand
CAGACTGCCGGAATATCTGCGTAATGCACTCCATCCACTGGCTACTGTGGCATAAATCGCTATTTTGTTAGCTGAAATATTGAATTTTCAAGGAACAAGTCCCATTTGGGGTATGGGAAGTCTTAGTTAAATTAATTTCTAATATAACCAATTTCCCCTTTCACTATTTGTTTCTTATCTGTTACTTTAATACTTACATCTCCGCATCTAAAAAAGCAAGCACCTATTAGTTGCATCCTGTCAATTATTGATTGCCCCTTATTTTTCTCTTCAAATTCTCAAAAAGCAACCAATAATTGACAAATGCACGTATTAGCTTCTTTACAAAACTGTAAAAATTTTCTTATACTTAAATTGTATGAGACAAAAAATGTCAGGCAATGAGAGCTCTCATCACCTGACACACATCATTCTTCAACTGCTTCTTATGACCTTGAAAAAGGTGGTAAACAAGAGTTTACCTTAGTCACCTCTGAAGGCAGAACAGTTTATGTAACCATTGAGCAAGATACTTCCCGTGCTGTAGCAAATGGATCCTATAAAATTTCTGCAAGACCTTCTAATAATGCATGGAAAGCGGGTTATAACGTCACAGTAAAAAATAATGCTATTACCGCCCTCTCCTCTCCATATGTAGATACGGCTTTAGGAAGTGCTCAAAATTTAAAGTTAAAATTAGAAACTTCAAAACAGGGCATTCTTCATTTTACTTGGAAACATTTACTTCTTTCCATTAATTATGGGGTTCGCACAACTTTAACCTCTTCTTCCCTAAAAGTGACTGTTATTTAATAGCTTCTACATTCACATAATAAGATTCAAAAAATATTGCTTGTATCCAGACAACACAATTATACATGCTGACCAGCACACACAGAACCAACAATATTTTTAACAATACCCCCATTTTCCGTTTCCGATATTTCCACAAAAGCACTCCCGGAACAAAGACCCCAAGTAGAGGAAACACACAGGACGCAAGAGCAACGGCAAAAACTATGCCTTGCTCTTTCCACTCCAACTCTGCCCTTTTTGCAGAATTTTCTTCCTCCGCTGGCTGTTCTTCTTCTGTTTTTTTCTGCACCGATTCGGGAATCACTTCTTCTCTCTCAATTCCAAGCAGTTCATCTAGCGAAACATGATACAATCGCCCCAGCGCTATCAGATTCTCTACATCCGGATAACTTTGACCGCTTTCCCTTAGTTAAAGATATGAACCCTCTTTATCAATCTACTTTTCCAATAAATCGGTAGTATATCTCTATTTCCTGTATTCTTTCGTTCTCCTCATTCGTTGTTGCCTCATGAATAAGGATTTTTTCTATCATTGCATTTAATAATGGTGCTGTCAGTTCCTTTGGTACGGAATACTCCTTGATTAACTCAATCCACTTTTCAGCACCTATCATATCCTGTTCCATTTTACTTAATTCTTCTCTTAGGTTGGTTATCTGCTGTTCCAGTTCTATCTGCTCTTTTTGATATTTCCCCGACAGCATGATGAAGTTTCGTTCCGTTATCTTCTCACAGGCTCTATCTTCATACATTTTCGCAAATAAACGGTCAATCTCATTTTGTCGGTTCTCGGCTTTCCTCAAGGCACTTGCCTTTTTCTTCTTTTCCCGTATTCGCTCTGCATTGCCGACTTTCTGTATCTTATGCAATACCTTTTCTTCGTCCTGCTGTACTGCCTTAGCCCAATACTGCAATCGTTCCAATACAGCTTGATACAGCACGTCATAACGAATGTAGTGCATAGAACAATTACCTTTACCAAACTGCCCGTAGTAACTGCAAGCATAATAACTATACGGTGTTTTATTTGCCTTATTTGTCGCAAACCTCATAGACCAACCACAATCCGCACACTTGACAAGCCCTGCAAATATCGGCGTTGCCTTTTCCTTTGTCTGTCTACGCCTTGATTTTATCTGCTCCTGTACACGATAGAACACTTCCTTGTCAATAATCGGTTCATGCGTGTTTTCTACTCGAAACCATTCGCTTTCGGGTTTTCGTACTTTCTTCTTGCTTTTGAAAGAAATGGTTGACTGTCGATTATGAACGCTGTTCCCGATATAGACTTCACTTTTCAATATCGCCTTTACATGAGCAATCGTCCACTCATAACGCTTGCTTTCGGGCTTTCCCTCAAAGATATGAGCAAAAGTACCATACCTTGTAAAATTCAGCCAAGACGCTGTCGGGACTTTTTCTTCTCGCAGTATTTTTGTGATTTTTGCACTTCCGTAACCTTGATAAGCTAGGGAAAAGATTTTTTCAATAATCCATTTTGTTTCATCATCAATCAACAGTTTCCCTTTGATGTCGGGGTGTTTCTTATATCCTAACGGAGCATAAGCCCCATAATACGCACCCTCTGCAAATTTTGTCTTAAACGCTGATTTCACTTTACGGCTCGTATCTCTTGCTACCCATTCATTGATGATGTTCTTAAATGGTGCAATCTCACTTTCGCCTTTTTCGCTGTCTACACCGTCGTCAATCGCTATGTAACGGACATTATGGCTGGGAAAATACAATTCAGTATATTGCCCTGTCATAATATAATTTCTGCCAAGTCGTGATAAGTCTTTTGTTACAACACAGTTGATTTTTCCTGCCTCTATATCCTCAATCATTCTTTGAAAGCTCGGTCTTTCAAAATTTGTTCCCGACCAGCCGTCATCAATATATTCATCAATCACATTCAAATGATGTTCTTTTGCATATAGACGCAACATACTTCTTTGTGTGGTAATGCTGGAACTTTCGCCCTGTAATTCATCATCTCGGCTTAACCTAAGATAAAGTGCAGTATTGTAAATCTGTTGTTTCATTGTCAGTTATCCTCCTTTATAACTAACCCGTGTTTACAATACCTGCTTGCAAGTAAAGTATAACACGGGTACTTTTTGTCATTCAATCTATTTCTTACAACTGCACCGATTTTATGCGATTGTCTGCTTTGCTTTTTCCAGCATGACATCAGTTAGAAGTTCTTCCATTGTTTTGCCCTTTTCGGAAAAATGCTCTTTTACTACAATCTTTGTCTTTCCTCTGTTGCCAATGCCACACTTGCCATTTTTCTTTTGAATTGTTTTTACAGCATTATCAATAACACATACCCCCTTTCTGTAAAATCTTTCTAAGCAATTCAACGGCTTTTGTCATAGCCCACAGGAGTTCCACCTCTGCATAGTTCTTATGTAGCCGTACCCATTGCGTGCGACGCTCTGAACGCTCAAGCTGTGGCTGTACGGGAGTATCATTATCTGACAGTACAGGTCATGGCGATAAAAGAGGACAAATCTTTTACAAGAACACAAATAGGTTTTCGCTCGCTCTTGCAGGGGAAAGGTCGTGGCGTATTTGTTTCAACGGCTAGCTGTCTGTCAAACGTATTGAATTACTTTATTCAGTTGTCAAAGAACGATTGAAAGAAAAAAATCGTCTTTCCTATATATCGCGTTGGAAAAGAGGAGAAACGTAACCAAAATCCAAAACTTTTTCCATTATTAGTACAAATGGAACGGTTCATTTTGGCAATCAACGGTTGATTTTCTCCTTTTTCACTACTATCTGTACAGCAAACGTCCATTTGCTAAGTTTAAATGGAAAAATTTTAACTTCTTTTCATGCACCATATAGGGATAGAAAATGTCATTTTGCTAAGTTGATGATGAAAAAAGAATATTTTCCTTTTCACACCCTAACTACCCAAACCATACCGTTACTGCCAACAATAGAATGAAATATTTTCTTTGCACCATATAGGGAACGGAAACCTTAAATTGTTAAGTTGAGAACAAAGTATTTTCATCTTTTCACATCAACACTCAACTGCTAATGCCTGTTTGAATACAAAATGATGATGTTTTTCCTCTTTTCACAGAAGACTGTCCACTAATCACGAATTTCCGTCATTTTTTCAAAACTTTTTTCTTCTTTCACTTCATATAGGGACAGCAAGCCCCGATTTAATGACCTATTTTCAAAAAAAGTTTAGATTTCCTTTTCTCGCACCATATCTGTACGCAAGTAGCCATTTTGTTGCAGATTTAATAAAAAATTTATTTTTCTTCTTTCACTTCACATAGGGAATGAAAACAGCTCTTTGCTGACTAAATCTGAAATTTTTCAATTACATTAAAAAATACCGTCATTCTCTTGTGGAACAGCGGTATCTATACGTTCTTCTATGGTTGATTTCTCTAATTGTAATAAATGTTTATGCTTGTCTTTTAGTTCTGCCTGCTCAATCATATCTTTCAGTATCGTTGTACGATTTTCTCTGTCTAATGCCTGTACCATTTTTATGGTTGGTGCGACTTGTCTTTGTAGCCAATGCAACGCTTTTTGTAAAGTGTAAGGCTCTGGCTTTGTGGTTAAGCGTATCGGCTCTCTGTTTTCCCCTACAAACCATGCCCAATCATCATTTGTTATCCATTGACTTTTTGGCTTGTCGTCCTCTCTGTCAACAAAGCGGACATAATGATTGATGATAGAAAAAGCGGTGCGTTCAGCGTCCCGATAGGTCAGTAAATCTACAACCGCATAATAGGCTCGTTCGTTCTTCATGCGTATTTCAAAACGGTTCTTAATCTCCGTATCTTCAATTTCTGTGCCATTCTTGACATACTGCTCATAATTTTTCTGATAAGCACACATATATAATTCGCTACTTGTTGAACCGAGATATAAGGTTTCTCCTGTATTCTTTGGTAAATCGCTACCGCATTTTTCTGTACCGCTGTAATCTTTCTGCATACGGAAGTAGGAGATACATTCGCCAGCCTTGTATTTTTCCTTTAACTTTGGAATATCCAATATTCCTGCTTTATCATTGATAGCCAAATCAAGCCGTTTCATCACACCACCAGCCGTCATACAATCCAGCATGAAGTCATACCATGAGCGTTCCTGTGCCAGTAGATAACATTCCATTTGCCGACAGCCTTTGCCTTTCAGTTCCAATAAAACACCTAAATGCTCCTGCATGGAACACATGATATTGATGTCGCCAAGTACATATTTGCTTTCATATCCGTATTTTCCATAATCTTCATAAAGCATGTAATTAGATTTCAGTTGTAATACATCACGGATAATCGCCAATGCGTCCGTAGTAGGAAAGCGGACACGAAAGTAATCAATCAATAAGAATAGTGGTTCTTGCGGATTGAAACGCTCAATCTGTTTTTCTATGATTTCTCTTAATTCGTCATTCAATGGCTGTTTTCCTTTTTCAATGCGGTTGTAATATTCACGGCTGATACCACAGGCAACAGCAAGCCTTGTTTGTGTTACTCCGTATTCCTCACGCTTTTGTCTTAGTTCTTCAATAAAGTTTTTATCATTCATTCTTCAATTCCTCCAATCAAAAAAGGCAACTACCATAATTGATAATTGCCTGTCATTAAAAATCTGTATAGAAAAAGCAGTCAATCCTAAGACTAACTGCTTTGTGTGTATGGATATAAAATTGCTTCTAATCTTGAATAGGTATCCAAATTTCAATAACTGAATTATCACTATTCCAATGAAAACGATAATCGTATTTTTCAAAGTGTAGGATAATATCTTTTATAGGAATATACGATGTACTAGGAATAATTTCTTGATAAATCTTGCCATAAGTTTCATATATTTTATCCATAGCACCAATATGCTCCACAACCAAATATTTATAAGACGGTATTTCTTTATACAGAAAGCCCTCTGGGGTAATGGTTCTTTGGGGAATAGAACAGAAATAATAAAGTTTTCCATTTCTTCTTTCCATAAAAGCATATTTTACCCAATTTCCCGATTGTGAAAGATACGCTTTTTTCAAACTACTGTTAAACTTTCTCCAAAACTGTGTACTAATCTGAATATTCTTTTTTTGATAATTAGTCAGTTCTACTTCTTGCCCAATAACTGAAAATGCGTTTAATTCCTTTATAGAAAAATTTATCATTTTACCTTGTGAGCAGTGATAACGGTATAACTGTACGCATTTACCGTTATAATACAATTATCAATCGTTATATACCAGTTTTTTCCTTTTCTTGTGATTTCCGCATTAGAAAGGCTAATTTTTTCTTTGCACCATTCAATTACATTTTCTACATTCAAAGATAAGTTCTTTTTAATTCTAATAACGCCAAGTTCAGTTGTGTGAAGTCTTCCTAAGTTTTCCAGTAATTCATTTTCCATATTTTGACACCTCATTTTTCAGCAAATTTATTTGTATGTTTTATATCCCAATTATAACATTCTCATATCAGCACTACAATAAAAAATAATTAAGCACCAATAATCTTATTGAACATCTACAACCGTAAATCTTTCACACCATCAGTGTTAAACACTGAGCTGACAGCAATTACGACAGCTACCATAATTGATAATTGCCTGCACTTAAATTTCTGCAAAAGAAAACGACAATCAATTTCTTATTTTTTGAAATCAACTGTCTTTCTCATATTTACTATTCAATTTTCATAGTGATATAGGTACAATTTATATCACTACTGTAAAAATGCAGTGTTTCCTTATAAATACAGCGTTTTCCGCTTGTTAGTGTATAGTGTTTCTTGTTTTTTGTGCCCCCCTTGTTAGATAACGGGGGCTTTGAACGGCTCATAAGCTCGCCGAACCGCCGAACTGAATCGCCCCCTCGACAGCAAGCTGGCGTGTCAATATGTCTTACGACCGCCACCGTGGGCGGATCACTCCGTCGGTTTGTGTGCTTATCGTAGCCAATTAAACGGATTAAGCAATTCTAATAATATCTTTATGAAATCTTCAAATTTCCCTTGTATCCTGTTGTTGAAATCAAAAGAAAGGACAAAAGGATATGGATATGATTTTGAAAACAACCGGCCTTTGCAAAAATTTCAAAGGGCAGATGGCCGTAAATAATGTATCACTGAATATTCGGAGAAATTCTGTCTATGGGCTGCTGGGACCGAATGGGGCGGGTAAATCTACCACGCTCAAAATGATTACAGGGATTCTAAGACCCACCTCCGGAAGTATCGAGTTTGACGGTCATCCGTGGCAGCGCAGTGATTTGACACAGATTGGTGCATTGATTGAAACGCCTCCTTTGTATGAAAACCTGACCGCATACGAAAATCTAAAAGTGCGGACAACAATGTTGAGGCTGCCGGATACACGGATTGATGAAGTTCTGCATATTGTTCGTTTGACTGATACAGGAAAAAAACGGGCTGGACAATTCTCCCTCGGCATGAAGCAGAGGCTTGGTATTGCCATTGCCCTACTGAATAGCCCACAGCTTTTAATTCTTGACGAGCCGACCAATGGCCTTGATCCCGTAGGCATTGAGGAACTTCGTGAGCTGATTCGTTCTTTTCCAGCGAAAGGAATTACGGTAATTTTGTCCAGTCACATCTTGTCAGAAGTTCAGCAGATTGCCGATCATGTGGGCATCATAGCAGGCGGAGTGCTTGGATACGAGAACGAGCTTCGCACTGGCGAAAATCTGGAACAGCTATTTATGGATGTCGTAAAGCGTCATCATAAGGAGGTGTAATGAATGAATTACCTAAAAGCAGAACATCTGAAATTCAAGCGGACAATTTCAAATAAGTTACTGTTCATTGCGCCCTTTTTGACCGCTCTTTTTGCATGGATCGTAGGTGGCTTTTACGGCTTTCAGTATATGACTTTTTACTGGTGGTATGCTTTTCTTCTTCCCGGAACGATTGCCATTTTGTGTTTGATTTCTCATCAGAAAGAAGAACGGGCCGGAAAGTATTATTCTGTATTTTCTGCTCCTATCAGCCTGAAACGATTTGAATATGCAAAAGCATTGATTCTGGTTGAAAAAGTATTTGTGGCTGCGGTATTTCTGGCTGTCTTTGCCACGGTAAGCAATTTGATTTCCCCGGATTTGGCCGTATATTCTGTGAGTCGGAACTTTATAGGAAGTATTGCTGTGGTAATTGCTTCCATCTGGCAAATTCCAATCTGTCTACTCCTGACACGGAAAACTGGCTTGCTGTTCCCGATTGCAGCAAACACTTTGCTGGGGATTTTTATGCCTATCTTGCTAGGGAATACAGCACTTTCATGGGTATGCCCCTATTGCTGGGCTGCGAAAACAGCGGAGCTGATTATGGGAATTGAAAGCAATGGAACCTTTTCTGGTGTTGCAGCTTTTTCATGGGTCGTTTTGCTGCCGCTGGTATTCTCCGTAATCCTATATGCCCTGCTTACTCTTTGGGACGCAGAACATTTTTCAGAGAAAGAAGGGAAGTAAATGAGGACGATTGCTCTGATTCATGCCGATTTTATGAAACAGCGGCACACACCCTATTTTTGTATTCATTCAGTGATTCCTGTAACGGGGGCTATCCTGTTTGTGTTTTACTTCCTGTATTATCAAAATGTGGATGAATTGAAAAAAATATGCTTTCTTCTGGAGCTGACGGCAATGGTCTTTCCCCTTCTGATCAGCATTATTGTCGGTCTGAATATCATGCAGGAAGAAAGGGCCTCGCACTTTCAAAATCTGATGATGGTACCAGAGCGCAAGAAGATACTATTGGCAAAGTTCACTGCACTGTATCTGTCTGGTATTTCCTCTTTAGTGCTGCTTTTTACTCTGTTTGTGATTGGGGTGGGAATGAGCCAGACAGAAATGATCCCTTGGAGGTTGCTGATGCAATCTGTGCTGGGATTAGCTATGAATAGCTTAGTGATATACGCACTGCATTTATTTTTTAGTTTGAAGTTTGGGTTGGGTCTCTCCGTGTTTTTGGGGGTGTTTGAATGTTTACAATGTATCTTATATAGTAACATTGAATTACATGGATTGTGGAGGTATATCCCTTTTTCTTGGTCTGTAAATTGGGTACATGATGTCTTGAACGGCAGACTGGTTTCTAATACAGTACAATGGATTTTGATTGCTGTATTATCCGTTGGATTTTTGTGGGTAATTCTCTATTGGTTTTCTCGGTGGGAGGGAAGAAAAAATTATGAATAAGATGATGAAAGCACTTTGCACGATGCTTCTTATGGGCTGCCTGTGTTCCCTGTTTTCCGGCTGTTCTTTTGTGAAAGAGCAAATAAAAGAATACGCCGATGATAAGGAACCATGTGTTTTGAATCATGGCGATGTGACACAGTTTACTTATAAGGGCGATTGCTATACAATTCTTGATGATACCATGAAAAATGAAAATCTCGGTGAATGGATTGGGTATATCCGTCAACTTGTAGCGGTAGACAATACTGGCGCGATTATCGTTCAGGAGAATATCGAAGATGCCACTTTTCACGCGCTATCTGATCTTGCGGAGAAAGCCCCCGATGCAAAATATATCATTCCGTTTCTAAATGTGTATGCTGATCCCAATAATGCGTCCAATCTCATTGTGGATGTAAACGGAGAGTATCATAAAGCAACCCTCAGTAATCAGCTTACAGGGGCAGAAACTATATTTGATTTTAGGATCGCAGCAGAAAAGGCGTCCAGTGATTTTGAGCTTAATCCGACAAATGCAACACAAATTATTTGCGACAACAAAGTTTATCAAGTAACCACGGAAACAGTATCAAAAGAACAGCTTGGGAACTACATGGATATTCTTGCGGAAAAAGTAATATTTGATGCTGATACCAAACTACCGTTGACGAAGGAGGAAATGAATCAAATCGACTGGACAGGTAGTTCGAGTGAACAGACGAGAGAAAGCTGGTTTTATGTGGATGTGTACGAGATTTCCGACACTGATCCGGCAGACGCTGTTGCTGTAAAAGTAAATAATCAATACCATATCGCAAGAGCACAGTAATTTATTTTGTCTTGTGGTATAATGGTAAGCACAGATTTTAATGAAAGGAGGCGGGAGAATGGCTACGATTCTTGCAGTAGATGATGAACAGCCTATTTTGGAACTAATAAAGAATGGATTGCAAAAGGACGGGCATATGGTAACAGGCTATGTATCTGCGGAGCAAGTGCCACTGAATCATCTGAACCGCTATGATTTAATCATACTGGACATTATGATGCCTGGGATTGATGGTTTTTCCTTTTGTGAAAAAATACGAAGTATGGTTGACTGTCCGATTCTGTTTCTTACAGCTAAGACAATGGAAAATGATATTACTTTTGGTCTGGGTCTGGGAGCGGATGACTATCTGACAAAGCCTTTTCGCATCCCGGAGCTGCGGGCCAGAGTAAATGCCCATATACGCAGGGAACAAAGGGAACGCCATAGCAGCCTGAACTTTGAACGCATAAAAATAGATCTATCATCTAAAACAGTACAGGTAGACGGAGAAATCGTATCCCTTACCAAAAGCGAATATATGATCTGTGAATTTCTTGCCCGTAATAAAGGACAGGTGTTTACACGGGAACAGATTTATGAGGCTGTTTTCAGTTTGGACGGAGAAAGTGATAATTCCACGATTGCCACTCACATTAAGAATATCCGGGCGAAACTGAACCAGTATTGTATTCAGCCGATCACAACCGTATGGGGGATTGGGTACAAATGGGAATGAAGAAACTGTCATCACTGAAAACGGCCTTTTGGCGTTTTTTATTTATGTTGCTTGGTGGTTTGATTGGCGCAGCTGCTGTTCCGTTTCTGCTTATGAACATCAGCACGACCTTAGGGATTACCACATATGGGGACTATTCAGAAATACGGTCGAATGAGCTTGCGCCGATTCTCGCAGCTACGCCAGATTTGTCCGATGTGCAAATACCAATGGGAATTGAATATGTGCTGTTAGACAAAAACTATCAGGTTATTGAAACTACTTTAGATGAAGATGAGCTGGAACACGCTATGCGGTATGCGACCACAGGTGTTATCGACCAGAACCTGAAAAAAAGATACCTGCTTGTCACTCGTGAGAATGAGTATGTTGTCCTGCAATACTATATCGGCGCTCAATATACAAATGAGTGGATGAATACGCATTTGCCGTCTCCAGATATATTGCTGATTATTTTGATTGCAGCGGGAGGAATTTTTGTTTGTCTGTTCTTGACAACCAGATTTGCTAAAAAGCTACGATTGCAGCTTGATCCTTTGTATGAAGCAACTTCGGAAGTGGCAAAGCAGAATCTTGATTTTGAGGTTGGACATTCAAACATCAAAGAATTTGAAGATGTACTACTTTCTTTTTCTCGTATGAAAGAAAGTCTGAAAGCTTCTTTGGAGCAACAGTGGGAAGCCGAGCATATGCAGAAAGAACAAATTGCTGCACTTGCCCACGATTTGAAAACGCCCCTAACTGTTATTCAGGGAAATGCTGATCTTATCAGCGAAACAGAGCTGGATGAGGAACAGCGTTTATATGCGGAATATATCAGCAGTAGTTCCGAACAGATGCAGTTATACATTCAGATGCTGATTGATCTTTCACGGGCAGCGACCGGCTATCAGCTTCACATGGAGGATATTGCTGTGCTTGCCTATGTGGAACAGTTGCTGGGTCAGATCGATGCCCTGTGCCAGACGAAAAAAATCGGATTGCAGATGGAATTAGAACACTTGCCTGATGTACTGTCTGCGGATAAGTTGCTGTTAGAACGAGCGATTATGAATGTGATAAATAATGCACTGGATTATTCCCCGCAGGACAGTTCCATTCATATCTCGATAATAGGCGGTAAGCAGCATCTGAAAATCACGGTAACAGATGCTGGTCCCGGATTTTTACAGGAAGATTTGCTGCACGCTGAGGAACAGTTTTACATGGCAGATCACAGCCGCAGCTCTAATTTGCACTTTGGAATGGGGCTGTTTATCACAAAGTCCATTGTCCAGCAGCATGGAGGACAGCTTGATTTGAGCAATTCCGAGAAGACAGGCGGCGCACAGGTTACAATTTCAATTCCATATTGATTTTATGGGTGGCTTTTAAGCTGCCCATTTTTCAAATCTTTATAAAATCTTCAAAATTATATTTTACGATAATCCCATAAAGAAACTATCTGCCGGACGACGGCAAAAGAAAAAAAGCCGTCGTTCAGCAGATACATTTCCACGCGCCTATGTAGCGGCGGCTTTGAGAAAATCAGAGCCGCCGTTTCTTTTTGCTTTTCCGACGATGCTCATGCAATCAGGAGGGCGGTATATAGGAGGATACCGCCATGTCAATTTTCGTCACTCATAGCCCTTATGAGCTGCACCAATTAAAAAAGTCTTGCCCCTACTCCGGGGAGAAGTCAATCTTAGGGACTTATATCCCAGCTCACTTTGTAGAAGTAACAGAAGAGGTACTGGAGACGCTCCGAGCCACTGAGCGTGCAGAAACCGCCTATGACCGAAGGATGTATCGATATAAAGCGAACTATTCCCTAGACTGCGACAACGGTATTGAGAATGCAATCTTGATGAAGCCCCAGACACCGGAAATGTTTCTGGAGGAAAAGCAGCTGCGGGAGCAGATCTACGTCGCAGTGATGGATCTGCCGGAGAAGCAGACCAAGCGGATCTATGCCCTGTATTACCTGGATATGTGCGTGAGTGAGATCTCGACATTGGAAGGTGTAGACCCAAGCCGTGTCCGTGACAGCATCCGGCGCAGTCTGAAGCAGCTGGCTGGAAACATTCTTTAAGCTGTACCCAACAGCGACAGAAAAAGAGCTTGCCTACTATGTAGCTGAAAATGTGCTTGAGCCTATCGGCAGGGACTACCTTTATTCTGAACTGGTAAACCCTATCTTTACAAAGGACGGGACAATGTGAAAGTCAAGGTTGCTGTGAAATTCCTTGACAATCAAACAAAGGCGACGCAGGTATCACAGTATGAACTTATGCTACATAAGGATAGAAACTGGAAGATTGTTGGACAAAAGAAAAAGGCTTGCAGTTCTGTATTGATTTGCAAGCCTAAATATATTATTTATACTTCTGGAAAATCCCGACTAATAAAGTATCTATCGCTTCAGCTAATTCAAATCTAACTTTATCTGAGGCAGAAAAAGCGTTTCCTAATTGCAAAGTTGTATAACCGTGAATTATTCCAGTAAGCATATTTAATATTTCAAGTGTTTTGTCTTTGTTAAGACTGCACGATTGGATAAGAGTAGTTAATAATGAAAGATAGTTGTTAAAAATGGTTGCTGTTTCCTCTGTTCCGTGCCACACAGCCCATTGAATTATTTCATAAACTCCGGGGTGTTCAATCATATAGTTTAGGTATTCGATAGAAACTAACTTAATTGCTTCTTTCCCTATTTTTCCAACGGCAATTTTCATCATTCTTTCATTCATGTCACGCATACCATTATGAGCAACTTCTAAAAGAAGATTATCTAAACTTTCTATGTGATTATATAAAGATGGTGTACGAATGTTTAATTTTTGAGCAACAGCTTTTAACGAAACGTTATTTAATCCTTTTTCATCTGCTAAGTCTGATGTTGCTTTTATTACTGCTTCTTTAGTGGTTTTCATAGTTATGCACCTCATTCAAAATATCATACAAACACAATTCTAGCTAATTGAATTAGTGTAGTCAATAACACAATTAGAAAATTATGATTATTTATTGACTTTCCTACAAAAACATTTTAAAATACTAATTAGATTAGTTAAATGACTATTTGAAGTAGTATTTTGAGGAGTGATTATATGTGTACAAGATTTGTTTACAATGGTATAGATAAAATTGTTGGTTTTAATTTTGATATTGACCTTTCTGTATGGGATCATACTGTAATTACCGAAGAAAATAGATTTTATATTGGTATTAAAATGCCTGACGGTCTGTATCATTCATTTCATGGGATAAATAAAAATGGTAATGTAGGAACACTTCTTTATGTTCATGGTAATGAAAATGCAAGGTATATAGAAAGCGAGGATTGTATTACAATATCTGAATTAACAGAAAAATTCATTAAGGCAGAGATTTCTTTTGATAAAGCCTTGGACATTGTTAAAAAGAAAAAAATTATTTATGCACCAGATGCTACTATGCAAGCTATGCTTTCTGATAAAAAAGGACGAGTCTTAATTATTGAACCCGGAATTGGGTATAGATATGAACAAGAAAATTTTTCACTTATTACAAATTATTCTATTCTAAAACCAGATATAACAAAGCCGTACATTGTTTCTGGGGATACAAGATACGAAGTGGCTAAAGAGTTATTGGCAGGATACGATAAAGATTTTTCAGTAAATGACGCATTTAAAGTATTAAAATCTGTTTCTCAAAAAGACTTGTGGGCAACTAGGGTTTCATTTGTATATTCTACAGAAAAAAATAAAGTTTATTATGTCTTGAACAATGATTTTAGTAATGTATTTGAATTTCAGTTTTAATACTAATGAATTTATAAATTTGCAATTATGATAAGAAAGGTTATTATGATAGGACTAAAAAAGCGAGATATAAAAAAAGCGTGGAAAGCTGGCGGTGTATCATTGGCTGATGTTCGGGCAGATAATGAAGCAACGATTGATGAAGCTATGAATAGCACCGCCCCAGAAGTGTAGGCAAATTTCAAAAAGTATTTTAGAAATAAACGCCCTACGCCAGAAGAATATATTTATAAGATTATTAGAAAAGACAAAGTTTTAATTACATAAGTGAATAAAAATTTTTGATTAGGAAAGAGGTGTGAATGTGAAAGAAAGCAGATTGTTTAGAATTTTGTATTATCTATTACAACACAAAAAAGCTACTGCTCCAGAGTTAGCAGAAGAGTTTGAAGTATCTGTAAGGACAATATATAGAGATATAGATTATATCAGCAGTGCTGGCGTTCCTATTTATGCTACACAAGGGAAAGACGGTGGTATTGCAATTCTTGATAGTTTTACTTTGGATAAATCAATGCTTACTGAAATAGAAAAAGAACAAATTTTAACTGCTTTAGAAGCTCTAATTGCCACGGACGGAAAAACTACTGATGAATTGTTAATAAAACTAAAAACTTTATTTCAAATGCAAACAACAAATTGGATTGAAGTTGATTTTTCAGATTGGTTTCAAGAAAAACCAGCCCAAAACATATTCAATGATATAAAAAAAGCGATATTAGATAGATATGTTATATCTTTTGAATATTTTAATCATCAAGGAAATCATGTATTTCGACATATTCAGCCACTTAAATTACTATTTAAGGGAAAAGCATGGTATGTGTATGGCTTTTGCTTATTAAGAAATGAGTATCGGTTTTTTAAACTTACAAGAATAAGGAACCTTAATATTACTGAAAAAAAGTTTTTACCAAAGGAAAGTATTGCTACGCTTGATACAACAATAAAGAAAGAAAAGACTGTTGAAGTAACTTTGAAATTTAATAAGCACATGGCGTTTCGTGTATATGATGAATTTGCAAGTGAAAATATTATAGATATGAATGATTATTTATATGTAACAACATTATTACCGAAAAATGATAATCTTTATTCGTATGTGCTTTCTTTTGAAGATTATGTAGAGATTGTTAAGCCACACGAGATAAGGGAGAACATGAAGTGCCGACTAAAAAAAATTCAAGAAAAATATATAACATGACAAACGGTGTCAAGTTTCGTTTTGTATAATCTTCTTACATTAAGATAAGGAGAATTGAATATGAAACATGAATGGAAAAAACATGAAAAAAATTTATACGGAGTGAAACAATCTCCACGCATAGTAGATATTCCTATGCAACAGTTTATTATGATTGAGGGAAAAGGAAACCCGAACGACAAAGATTTTTCAGATAAGGTATCCGCTTTATACTCTTTAGCTTATGGTATCAAAATGATGTACAAAAATACTATTAATTCTAATGAAGTTAGCGATTATACTGTATATCCCTTAGAAGCAATTTGGAAAGATATAGGTAATACAGACCAGCTCGATAAGAACCAGCTAGAATATACCATTATGATACGACAACCCGATTTTATTACAAAAGATATGTTTTTCAACGCATTAGAACGAGTGAAAATTAAAAAACCTAATGAACTATATAAACAAATTCTTTTCGATACAATGCAGGACGCAAAAAGTATAGAAATTCTTCATATAGGGACTTATGATGATGAACCTATATCTTTTCAAAAGATGGACTTGCTTGCCAAAGAAAATGATTTAGTGCGTTCAACGAATTATCATAGAGAGATTTACTTGAATAATGCTAATCGTGTTCTAAAAAGTAAGTTAAAAACAATTTTACGATATTGTGTTAAATAAGGGAAAATGCTGTAAGGGGGCTTGTGTTATGGAACATTTTAAGTATAATTCCATACGGTCAATCAAAATATAACAGCATTTTATCAACAACTGAATAGTCTAGACTCAGAGGTGCAGGCAAATTTCAGAAAGTATTTTGGGAATAAACGCCCTACGCCAGAAGAATATATTTACAAGATTACCAAAAAGATAAAGATTTGAAAAAAAGGCTTGCTCCATACAATATTGTATGATCTGCAAGCCTTAATCTATTTCAGAGGAAATTTAACAGTAAAGGTAGCACCGCCACCAGCAGTATCATTGATAGTGATAGCACCGTTCAGCATTTGGGTTAATTCTTTGGCGATACTTAATCCCAGTCCAAAATTCGATTTGTTTGCATGGGACTTGTCGCCACTATAAAAGCGGTCAAAGATATAGTGCTTATCTTCATCAGAAATGCCTTGCCCGTGGTCTACCACAGAAAAATCAATATTCTTTTCAGTGGCGATTACTTCTATCTCTATCAAGGAATTATTCTTGGAATGTTGAATGGCATTATCCATAAAGACACATAAGATTTGAAATAATCGGTCTTTGTCGGTAAGCATGGCAGGATAACTTTCCTCGGATAAATGCAGTTTTAGTTCTAAATTCTGCTTCATGCAGACGGGTTCGTAGGTTTCATATAACGTAATGAGCAAGGTATCTACATTGATTGTGCTTTTATGCAATATCCATGTTTTAGCGTCGGAAGAAGCCAAAAGCAACATATCTTTGACTAAACGGGATAACCGCATACATTCAAAATCTATGGTCTGTACGGCTTGCCTTGCCTGCTCGTTTAAGGAAACATTATCAAGAAGCATATCCGTGTTGGAAATCATAACAGCAAGTGGAGATTTTAATTCATGGGACGCTGTTGCAACAAAATCTTTTTGGCTTTGCAGTATTCGTTCCGTTGGAGCAAACGACTTTTTCAGCAGATAACGGGTCAGCACGATAACAACGATACAAGCCAAAAACCAGATAAGAAGATAGATAGGCAATGTCTTTTGTAAAATATCCGTCAAACTGGCTGTCTGATAAAGAAAGGTTGCATGATACACGGTATCATTTGCTGTCCGAATGGTAGCAGGAATAACAAAATAAGTATCGTGATGTTTTCCCCTTATTTCCAGAAAACCGCCTTGTGAAGTTGTGTTGCTTTCTGTTTGTGATAATGGCTGTGTGGAAATCTGCTTTTCTGCATCATGCAAAAGATTGTCCGCAGGCGTTGGAAATGGAAAATCACTCTGATAAACGGTATTCCCTTTTGTATCGTTAATCAAAGAAAAAATATGATAACTTTTTTCGTAGGCTGTGAGTGATTTATCCATATCCGAAGAAGCACTTTCTATTTGATAAATCAGCAAGGTTGTCAATCTTTGAAACAAGGTGCTTTCGTTGATTCTTTCCGTGTGAACCATATTCGCAACAACAAAAGCAATCACAAGAGTAATAATCAGCATAACAGAACTTGCAAACAGAATATGAAGTTTTCGGTATAAATTATTTAACATGTTTCTTTCTCCAGTTTGTACCCTGCACCGTAGACCGTTGTTATTTTACATGAACTTTTTAATTCTTTTAGGCGTTTTCGCAGAAAAGAAATGTAACTGTCTACATTGCCAGTTTCTACTTCGGAAGAACTGCCCCAGATTTTAAGGATAAGCTGTTCACGGGAAAATAGTGTTTCTGGGTTCTGCATAAATACAAAAGTCAATTCGGTTTCCTTTGAAGTTAATAAAATAGAATTGACGGGTGTAGATAAGGTTCGGCTGTCTTTATCAAAAGTTAAATCTCCATATTCTAATTTGGAAGATAGCTGGATATTGGCAGGTCGCCTTGTCAATGCCCGAACCCTTGCAAGCAATTCTTTGATATGAAATGGCTTTACTAAGTAATCATCAGCACCGCCGTCTAAACCCTCAACCCGATTGTCAAGGGTACTCATGGCAGTAATGATAAGGATAGGAATAGATATTCCTTTTCTACGCATAGATTTTATGATTGTCAAACCGTCAATGATCGGTAGCATACGGTCTACAATGGCGAGGTCATAAGCATAGTCGGTATTTAAGGCATACAGCATAGCGGTTTCCCCGTCATTGCAACAATCAACCATATAGTTTTCTTTTTCCAGCGAAATTTTTATATTTTTACATAATTCTAAATCATCTTCCAGAAGAAGTATCTTCATAATGTATCAATCCTTTTCTATATATCATCTTGGACATTAGTAGTCCAAGAAGCTTTAATTATAGACAGTATAACAGAAAAGTCTGTAAAAATCCTCTAAAAAATGATGATGATTTTCTTACTTTTTTACAGGATTTTTAGAATGGTTTGCTTTTACAATAGGGGCATATCGAACAAGAAAGGTGGAATACAAAAATGAAAAAAACAAACATCAGTAAATTTGTAGCAGTTGGATTATGTATCAGTGCATTGACGGGGTGTGGTGCAAGTCCAGATGAAAAACCAGATACGCCGAATCCTATTGTCAATTCTAATACGAATGAAGAAAATGCAAATGGTTCTTCAGAAAATAAAGGAAACGACATATTAGATTCTGCTAATTTGATAGGAAGTGTTTTGGAATTTACAGACAATGGTTGCTTGGTAAATCAAGCAAAAGATATTGAGGGGGGAGCTGGGATAAAAATAGAAGCACCGGGAATGGAAAAAAAAGAGAATGCTGTTTCTGTAACCTATAACCCAGATTGTGAATTTGTCATTGCCACAGTAAATGCACAGTCTGGTGTTACAAATGTAACAACGGGTTCTATATCCGATGTGAAAAAACAATCTGAAGTATATCTCTATGGAGAATTTGCAGACACACTTCATTTCAATGCAACAAAGGTTGTCATAGCCCGTTGGGAATAGAGGTGTGAAGTATGAAGTTTTATCAACTTGGTTTTCGCTATTTACAGCGAAAAAAAGGAAAAACCATTCTTCTGTTGATTGTTTTGATACTTGTAAACAGTATGATTTTAGGTACAAGCATGATTTTAAGGACTACAAATGAGTCCAAACAAGCCATGCAGGAAAAGACAAACTCTAAGATTGTGGCTGAAATTACAAGTAAGGACAGCAAGATAACAGAGAATGAAGTAAACAAAATTGAGCCGTTGGAAGATGTTTCAGCTATCAATCGTATCGGCAGACAAGAGGTATTTCCGAATAATTTTGCTCCCGTTACGCTCAATACTTCTACGGATGAGGAAAATTTGAAAATAGCGTTGCTCTCCTATGATGATTTGGAAAAAGACAGTCCTTTTTCAGAAATGCAGTACCGCTTAGCTTCTGGCGATTATATCAAGCGTGAGAAAAAGGGTGCTGTTATCAATGCGAACCTTGCAAATCAGAATGGGCTAAAGGTTGGAGATACGATTGAACTAAGTACAGAAAACGGAACAAAAGTATCTGTTCAGATTATTGGAATTTTCATGTCCGCAGGAAATGTGGAAAAAGACCAGCCGTCAGAAACTACCGCAGTCAATCGAATAGAAAATCAAGTCTTTATTGACAACAGCACTTATAAAGAATTGTTCAAAGAAGCTGAATTTGAAAAACTCTGCGTTTATTCAAAAAGACCAGAAAAATTAGATGTGCTGGAAACCAGCTTGCAAAAAATATTCGGAAATGATGTAGAGCTTAGCACTTCCGATACCCTTTATCAACAGATGTCTGCTCCATTAGAGCAAATCAGTAAGGTGGCAAATCTTATGCTGGTACTTACATTGGTAACTGGTACTGTTGTTGTTTCCCTGCTGTTATGTATGTGGATGCGGACAAGGCAAAAAGAGGTGGCAATCTTTATGAGCCTCGGCAAGATAAAAAGTGAAATTTTCCTGCAAACTTTATTAGAAGCAGGCAGTGTATTTACACTTTCGGTTTTAGGAGCAACAGCCATTGGTAAATTGTTCTCGGGCGTTTTGCAAAACGTCATTACCGGTTCAGAAACAGTAACAGAAAATCTGAAAGTGGTTTTGCAGATACAAGATATTGGAATGTTGTTCCTTTTAGGCGGTGCAGTTATTCTGGTAGCATTGTGCTGTTCCATTCTTCCGATATTACGAGCAAACCCGAAAGATATATTAGCGAAAATGGAGGGATAGTACATGAATTTTTTTGGATTGGCAAGGCGTTCTGTGTTCAGAAAGCCCGTAAAAAGTATTCTCTTATTGTTGATTGTTTTTGCAATCAGTACCCTGCTTCTTGCAGGTGTGGCGAGCAAAAATGCCAGTATTGAGGTGCAGGACAAAACCAGACAAGCCATAGGTGCAGGCTTTCTTTTAGAAAGAAATGCAGAGTACCGAACAAAGCGAGTTCGTGAATACTCAGAAAAGATTGGTAATGATAAGGAAGGTAGTTTTGGTGGCTACCATCAGGAAAAAGAGATTATCAATGGTGTGGAGACTTGGACAGGCTGGACAACAAATGAATTTGAAAGCTTAGATATAAAAGACATTGAGAAATTGGCAAAAGCAAAAGGAATTGCTGATTACAATATTACAACAGTAACAACTCCCGTAAACCCTGTAAATTTCAAAAGGATTGAAGATAAAGATGTAGACCAGAATGCAGATGTTGGCGGTGTAAGTTTAATTGGAAACAAAGATATGAAACTAGACAGAAATGTTTTATCTGGAAACCTGCATATCAAAGAGGGACGAATGATAACCCCAGAGGATAAAGATATGTGTGTCATTTCAGAGGAACTGGCAAAGCAAAATAATCTGAAAATCGGCGATAAGATTTCTTTTAATGATTACCACGATACTGAAAATTCAAAGGTATCAGAAGCCGAGATTGTTGGAATTTATCAAGTGGATCAAAAGATGTCCCCACTTATGCAGGGAGATACTTACCGTTCGGAAAATGTAATATTTACAGATTTGAGATTTCCAGAAAAGGCAGAGGGTGAAACAAGTCCATTATATGAAAGAGCCTATTTCAAAGTGGAAGATGTGGAAGCTTACGACGAAGTAAAAGAAAATCTGCAAAAAGTAGACATCAATTGGGAGCAATATGATTTGATTGACAATAACGGAAATTCCGAAACCATGTCCTCAAACTTCAATGATTTAGCAAAAGTAAGCGAAATGATGATATTGGTAATCTCTGTTGCAAGTTTTGTTATCCTTGTTTTAGTATTTCTTTTCTGGTTGAAAAATCGGGTGCAGGAAGTCGGTATTTTCTTATCTCTCGGTGTTCCGAAATTTAGAATTATCGGACAAATTTGGAGCGAAGCGATTATGATTGCTGTTCTTTCCCTTATGTTATCCTTTGCTGTCGCTCCTGCCGTTTCCAAAGCAACTGCAAATTATCTGGTATCACAGCAGGTTCAGCAAATGCAGGAGGAAGAAAAGAATAATGAGGGAAAAGTATCCACAGAATACGTTGCACCAAAGCAGGACGTGCAGAGTATCAGCGTAGAGGTTACACCAGAAATGTATCTACTGGACGGTGTAAGTGTTCTTGTGTTGATAACGGCTTCTGTTCTGGTATCTGGAATTGTAATACTAAAGAGAAACCCGAAAGATATTTTATCGGAAATGAGTTAGGAGGACGACGAAAATGTTAGAAGTAAAGAATGTAAGCTATGCTTACAAAACAAAAAAAGATAAAACCATTTTGAATAATGTATCTGCTACTTTCGAGGAGGGTATCTTCTATACCATTGTCGGTCCGAGTGGTGCAGGAAAAACAACACTCTTATCGTTGTTAGCAGGCTTAGACACAGCGGTAAAAGGGACTGTCCTTTGCAATGGCGAGGATATTACAAAAAAAGGACTGAATTACCACAGAAAGCATAATATCTCATTGGTATTTCAAAACTATAATCTGATTGATTATTTGACAACGGTTGAAAATGTCAAATTAGGTGGTAGTGGAAATGCTGAAAAATTATTGGAAGAAGTCGGCATTGGGAAAGAATACTGGCAAAGAAATGTACTGCAACTATCTGGCGGACAGCAACAGCGTGTGGCGATTGCAAGAGCTTTAGCCAGCGATGCTCATGTACTTTTGGCAGATGAACCGACGGGAAATCTTGATGAAACTACCGCTGATGAAATTATAGCTTTGCTGAAAAAGACTGCACATGAATTAGGAAAATGTGTTGTTGTCGTTACACATAGTAAGCATTTGGCGGAAGAAGCCGACGAAATCTTAGAAATTAAAAACGGTGCAATTTCTTTTCTGTCTGAATAAACAAGAATAGTGCCATAAAGGAGTTGGGATTCTAGAATGTTTTAGACCGTGATGTATAGTTAAATGTTGGATAAGGAACGTCATTTATAAAAAGTTATGTAAGAAAGACTGAAAATAATAAATAATATTTTCTTCCAACCAGTTCTGTAATAAAATTAAACTTTAACGAGATTAAAAATGAGAGTAAAGGTCACAGCAGAATGTAAATCTTTAAGGGAAGAAAGACATGTAGGTGTTACGAAAGTTTACAACAAAAGAAGGAGTTTTAGTTCTATATATAGCGTTTGGTGGTGTCGCAATTCGAAGCAGAATTGCGACACTTTTCTTTTTGTGGACAGAATTCTGGTTTTTAATCCTTTTTCTATGTGAGAGGGCAAGATCACCGCCACTCCGATTTGATTTCAAAAAATTCAGATCGGAGGTAAAGAAAGGTGATATTTCATAAAGCAAGTGAAGAACGGAAATGGAAACAATGGAAGGAACAAGAAGAACGGATTTTACGGGAATCTGGTGTAAGTGAGGGTGTGATTCAAAGACTTCGGGAACTGGATTGGCAGGATTTTAATACAGAACGAAGATATTGGGAACATTTTTCACCAAATCAGGAAGGGCTATATACCAAAGAGCTGGAAGAGCAATCTCCGGTGGCACTTACAATCCAACAGTTACTTGACAGCGTGGAAAATGAACAACTGCTGCAGATTCTTCTGGAATCGGATAAGAAAACCTTGCAGATTTTACTGCTGAAGATGTGGGGATTTTCTATCCGGGAGATTGCAGAGCAGACAGGTATCCCGGAAAAGACGATTTACACACGAATGGATCGTCTGAAGAAAAAAATTAAAAAATTTTTGAAAGGGTGAAGAAAAAAGGCGGTTTTCATCGGCTCTATATATGAAAGGGGTAATAGGCCCTCGTTCCTTGACAACCGCATACCAGCATTACAGGTACGTTCCCAAAGATAGAAGCGTGACAGCATAAGCGCCAGGACGGATGGGGACAAGCACTACAGGATTGTTATGATAAGATCTGTCCCAAGACTAGGGCGGATCATTTCGTGAGAAAACTGTCAGTGCCTGTTTTCATTCTGAGCGAATCCTTATAGCTGTGAATGGACTTTCGCAGGTCTTTCGCCAGGATCATCTGCGGGGGATAATGATACGAATTTCTTCCCACAAGGAAGAGGATGGACTCCAAGTTGTAATCAGCAAGACTTTCAGAAAATCTGCGAGCGATGCGAAGCGAAGCATCCGCCTGTAATGTTCCCTGCCATAGATGTGGTGCGGCAGCCGGGGAGTCGAGGACAAATACGGTGCTAAAGAAAAAACGATAAGAAATCAAAAAAGAGTGTGTCGTTGATATCAGATATATGCGGCTGTGGGATCTCCCACAGCCGTATCCTTGTGGTATTAACGTCATGCGGAAAGAAGAAGCAATATGTTTTACAAAGTTGAATATCAAAAGAGAGCACATCAGGAAGTAGAGAAGATTTTCCGGGTGCTGCTTCCGGAACAGGGACTGGCGGTCAGGGAAGAACAGATCCGCTTGTGCCATGAAATGTTAGATACCTTGCTGGGAGAAAGAATTGCGCTGTGTGACGCAGGGGTAGGAATTGGCAAGACCTATGCCTATCTGGTAGCCTGCGTACTATTGCGGAAGTATTCTATGTTGACAGGAAGAGGAAATCCGTTGGAACAGCGTCCGGTGGTGGTGTCCACTTCCAGCATTGCATTGCAGAAAGCCATAGTAACAGAATATATTCCATTTTTATCCAGAGTGCTGCTGGAACAAGGCATGATCCAGTCTCCTCTTCGGGCAGTGGTGCGGAAAGGGAAGGAACACTTTGTCTGTGACAACAGGCTGGAACAACGGATCGAGGCAATCCGCCATAAACAGAAGAATGCTGCCCAAAAAGAAGCACTACTATCTTTGCGGAAACATTATGATATGGATACCGTAAAGGATTTGAGTGGGTTTGACAGAAGGCTGGTGTGTGTGCCGAAGTTCTGTCCAAGAGAGTGTCCGGGCAGGCAGATGTGCCGCTATCAGAGATATCTGGAAGAATCCAGGAAACAGGATGTGTTCATTCAAATCTGCAATCACAACTATTTACTGGCAGATGCGTATCACAGAGCAGAAGGATACAAGCCTTTACTGGCAGATTATCGGACATTGATTGTAGACGAAGCACATAAGTTACCAGAAGCGGTAAAGCAGATGTTTGGGAAAAATCTATGTATGGATGATATCCGGGAAATGGCATATTATCTGGAACGGGAGCATCAGAAAGAAGAAGCAAGAATCCTGCGGACAGTGATGTGTGACGCATTGCATGTGGTTGGTGCAGAACAGAAGATTGGAAAAGGAATTCAGGAAACATTCCGTCATACAACAAATAGTGTGGTTTCTCTGTGGGAAGGAGTAGAAATGTTGGAAATTCTTTTGGACAAGCTGGAAAAATGTGTTCCAAAGTGGATACGGAATCGGCTGGAGGATGCAAAAGAGGTGATGGAGTGTTTTTGCAGCAGTGATGAGAAATATGTCCGCTATCTGCGATTCGATACAGAGCAGCTTCCCATTTTATGTGCAGCCAGCCGGGAAATCCCAGAATTGCTTCGGAAGATGTTATGGGATCGGGAAGAAGGGATATCCGCCATCTTAACCAGCGGAACGCTAAAGGCAGGCGCAGGCTTTTTGCGCACCCGGCAGATCACCGGGCTGGAAGGAAGATCAGGCGTGCAGGAATATGTGGCAGAGTCTCCCTTTTCCTACGAAAAGAATTGTCTGCTATACCTGCCAAAGACGCTGGAACATTGCAGGAGAGGAAGCCGGGAAGAGGCAGTAATGGTGGCAGACCAGATCCATTCACTGATCTGTTCCACTTATGGACATACGCTGGTACTGTTTACCTCTTATACATTGATGGGAAGTGTGTACCAGATTTTAAGAGACAGCCTGCCATTTCCCATGGTGGAAGTATGGAGACATTCCCAGGAAGAAATTTTGCGCTTCAAGACCATGGAGAATGGGGTGCTGTTTGCAGCCGGCTCCTGCTGGGAAGGGGTAGACTTTCCGGGAGATATGGTATCTTCGCTGATTATTGTGAAACTGCCTTTTGCAGTACCGGATCCCATCAGCGAGGCAGAGAAGGAGACGTATGACTCTTTGGAATCCTATATCCAGTCTATCATTGTGCCGGATATGCAGAAGAAACTGCGCCAGGGATTTGGGAGAGCCATCCGGACAGAAACCGATACCTGCGTGGTGTCTATTTTAGATATCCGGGCGGTAAAAGGCGGCAAGTATCACGAAGATGTGATGTGTGCGCTTCCGCCCTGCCGGATAGCAGAAGAGTTGAAAGAGGTACAGGATTTCATCCGCAGCCGGAAAGGTGTAGAGTATTATTTATAATAGGAAAAATCTGCTTTCCAGCCTTGTTGCTTGTGCTTATTTTCCAGGCACTTTTAAAGGGAAAATTTAGTACAGTTTTTGGAGCGGTTTTGGAGGGATTGTTGGTATTGCTGAATAGCTATTTGAACATGAAGTGGGTATAATGTGTATAGCGTTAGAGGAAAGGACGGTGAGCAAAATGGCACGATATGCAGTGGAACATATCTGGGAAGGAAAACAGGAATATTTCTTGATCCGGGATCATCAGAGTTGGCAGATGGTGCTGCTCCCGTCCAAGTATCTGACGCATTTGATTCGAGCAAACCGTTCCCCGAATACCGTTGGCCGCAGGGCAAAATCCATCCGGTTCTATCTGGAATATTTGGATGAAAAAGAGATGGAACTGTCCCAGGTAGCGGAACTGGAATTCCAGGAACAGTATGAACATTATGTGGGATTTCTCCACTGGCTGAAAGCCGGAAACCATTTGCATGAAAAGACAGAGAAACTGCCAAGCAATAAAACCTGCAATGCGTACTTAAAAGACGTGTTCAGGTTTTTCTGTTTTTTAGAGCTGGAAGCAGATATGGAAAGGCTGAAAGTGTTATATTATGACAGTTTTACCACTCATGATTCCATCGGTGTAAAACGGAAGCTGCGGTTCCGGTCATTCAATGGCTATCTGAAAGAGGAAGAACGAAACGTCCGTCCGGCAGAGCATCAGGAGATTTTGGAACTTTTAAAGCAGTGTACCAACTGCAGGGACCAGCTTCTGATCATGCTTCTGGCAGAGACCGGATACCGGATCGGTGAGATCTTAGGGGTAGATTATACCAGAGATATTGATTATGAAAGACACACCATCCGGGTATTCTTCCGGGATGACAATGAGAACAAGGCAAGGGCGAAGAATGCGGCATACCGAAGATCCAAAGTTAGTGATGCCACCTTCCAGTTTTTACTATTTTATCTGTCCAAGTACCGGGAATTTTTACAACACCAGCCGATGCTGTTTGTAAACATCGAAGGAGAGACAAAAGGAAAGGCACTGCAGGTGGACGCAGTTTACCGGATGCTGGAGCGGATGGAGAAAAAGACAGGCATCCATACGACGCCCCATATGCTGCGGAGATACTTCGGAAATATGAGGCGGGATGCTGGATGGCCGCTGGAAATGATCAGCGAAGCGTATGGACATAAGCACATCGACACAACCATCAAATATCTGAACCTTGTAGATGACCAGCTTATGGAAGCTAGTGACCAATATTATGCAAAACATTCTGCTCTTTATGATGTGGAGAAACTCCTGTAGGAGGTGAAGAACATGCCCGCTTATCAATTACATATTTATGAACAGCAGGAAGAGAGGGAAGTACTGGAACAAAAAATCTGTGAGCAGGTGGATGCCTGTACAGAGGTAAATGGAACCATACGAAACCGGATAAAGAAGTTCCTGATAGAAGAAGGAATTACTGATATTTCAGAGATGGACGCAGTCCTAAGGGTCCGCTACGAAGAATATCTGGAAAGGAACGAAACCGTTCTTGCACCGATTACCTGCTTGCGGGGATTTGATGGAATCGTGATTCATCGGATGAAAGAAGAACTGCAGACACTGGCAGGGAGAAGAAACTATACTACAGAGTATCAGGAACAGTGGATGTGCCTTAGCCATTATCCGGAGATTGAGATAGCAGAATCTTTTCTGACCAGCAAAGATGGAAAGGAACTGCTATGGGATTTTACACTAGAGTGTCCCCAAAATTTGAAGATGCAGATTTTTACAGTGCTGAAAGAGGTGATCCATACCTACAAAGGCCGTTACAGAAAAGAGAAACTGCTGGCACTGCAAAGGCTCTATCAATTTTGTGCGAAGCAACAAGTAGCTGATATTGAGATAATGACACTGGCCAAAGAACAGCAATTTGAGCAGGAACTCTCAGAACATTTTAGAGGGGAAAAGAAAAGTGCTGTGTTTGGTATCCTGCGGATGAGCAGAAAAATCCTATTTTTACAGGCACCGGAAATTCATTGGAATGCGAATGTGTGGTTTTTGGAACGTTTCCATTTTTCCAGAGAACGAATGAATCCAAGCAAGCCCGTGGAATGGGTATCCTTTAAAGAGGTGACTAACATGGAAAATCAAAAGATTTTGCAAAAATATCTGCGGTATCTGTTTGGAATCACAGATTTATCTATCAGTACCATCCGAATCAAGCTGCTGGAACTTCGTACATTCCTGGCACACTTCAATGGAGAAGAAAAGCCGATCTATGAAGTGGAGGCAGAGAAGATTCAGAGATATCTGGAATCCGTTCAGAGACAGGATACCCGTGAAAAAACAGCAAATGGAAGAATCTTTATGATTTTACAGTTTTACAATTTCCTTGTAGTCAAAGGATATTTAAAGAAGATTCCCTTCCGGCATGCGTATTATCTGCAGAAAGAAGTGCATGTCCACAATGACCGCAGTGTACCGGAAAGAATCTATACGGAAATTTTATCGAAGCTGACAGAGTTTCCGGAACATCTGCGGTTGATGTTCCTGCACTTATGGTGTACAGGAATCCGGGGGAGCGAAGTATGTACCCTGACAGGTGGTGATTATGAAGAAAAGAATGGAGATTACTGGCTGAAAGTATATCAGGTGAAAATGAAAACGTATAAGCGGATTCCCATTCCGGAAGCATTGTATAAATTAGTGCAGGTGTACAAAAAGAAATATCAGATCGGACCAGAAGAATACCTGTTTAAAAGCAAAAAAGGTGGAGCATTCCAGTATGCTACATTACGGTATCAAATGTTGAAATACTGTGAGAAAAATCAGATTGCAGATGGAGAATATATATTCAGATCCCATGATTACCGCCATAACCTGGCTACGCTTTATTATGATAATGGTATTTCTATCCAAGCGGTACGAGATTACTTGGGGCATGAATATGAGGAAATGACCAGACAGTATGTGGACTATATGCCGAAGAAACTGGAAAAAGCCAGTGAAGCATATTTCCAGGAAGAAACCCACAGCTTTGCGACGGAACTGATGAAAGGAGAGTTCCATGGATGAAAAATTATATCTAATCGATTTGGACTGCTATGCAAGAGCAGAGGAAAACCAGAAAAAGAAGGTAAAGGAATCCCATTGCTTTGATTTCGGACTGCTTCCAACAAAGGGGCTTCAAAATGAATTCCGTTCCTTTATTGAGAATCGAAGCCGACAATGTGCATTGGCAACGATGATACAGGAACGAGTGCTCTATCAGAGATTTTGCAGAATGGTAAAGGATAAGCACATCCGGGCAGAGAGCCTGCAGGAACTGGAGTGGGAACAATGGCTGATCAAAATCCGAAGCTGGCTTCTGGAACATGGACAAAAACTGACCATGCAGGGAATCAACGTATATGGGAAAGAAAAGACAGTGCCATCGAGCCTCATCACATATGTGCGGAAGGCATATCAATTTACAGAAGCCAAAGAGGAACGGGATGAGATTGAGAAAGATATCTGGAAATTAGAGAATCTGGACATTGCCTATAAAAAGAATCCGATTAAAAATGTACAGACTTTGAATTTTACAGCGATTATCCAGGATGACTTACGGGAAGAAACAAAAAAGGCAGTTTATGAGCATTTACATCATGAAGCGATTGCAACGATCATCAAAGAGTTGACAGCCATCCGGAGACTATCCAGATATTTGAAAGAAACATATCCCCAAATCCATTCGGCAGAAGAACTGAATCGGGAGTTGCTGGAAGAATATCTGACGTACCTTGCAACGGAAGCGGAGGGCGTGAATAATTACCGAATGGATTTGACGAGACTCCGAGGACTGCTGGAAACCATTGGAAAATTATATGGGTATCCACACTTAGAAATTTTATTCCTAGCCAGTGACTTGCCCAGACAGGTGCAGCCGAAACTGAAATCTTATTCAGATAGTGAGCTGATTCGTTTTAATGCAGCGCTTGCGGAGCTGGATGAGCAGATGGAGCGGCTTATGGTCATCCACCAGATGTTAGGAACAAGGATATCTGATACCCTTACCCTACAGACAGACTGCCTGTATCGACAGGACGGACATCCTATGATCCAGATCCGGCAGATGAAAACAACTACCTTTGTGAAGCCTATCAGTGCAGAACTGGAATTGCTGATTGAAAAAGCAATAGAGTATAGCAAGAAAAGGTATGGAGATATGGCTTACATTTTTGTGGATGAGAAAAATAGCAAGAGACCGATGCAGTACAATACCGTTCAAAACAAGGTGATGGATCTGATCCAGAAAAAAGACTTGCGGGACGACCATGGAGAACTGTTCGGATTCGGAACGCATATGTTCCGCCATGTATATGGTATCCGCTTAACAGAACTGCATCTGGATGACTGGACCATCGCAAAACTACTGGGGCATACATCTGTAAAGAATGTGAAATTTTACCGGAAGATGAGTCTTCAGATCATTGCGGATGAAACAAGAGAAATCAGAGCAGAGATGAGCCGGATGATCCGGGCGAATCTGGCAGGATGGGGGAAAGAGTATGAGCAAATATGACAAGATGCTGGAAGTAAACCATAAGCAGAGCGTGGAGAAGATTCAGAGGGCAAAACTGACGATCCAAGAAATGATCGAAGAAGAGGATAAAGTGACTGTTCCCAAACTGATGCAAAAGACCGGGCTCTCCAGAGGATTCTTTTATAAGAACCCGGAAGTGCGAAAGGCAGTAGATCGTGCCTTGCAGCTACAGGCTGGCATGGTAGATAAGAGAAGAAAGATTTTAGATATGGCAATGGACAACCGTATCCTGCAGCTGGAGCAACAGGTAGTGAAACTGAAAAGAGAGAACGAGACATTACGGAAAGAAAATGAAGCAATGCGGAAAGCATTGAATAAAAGAGACTTGAATCTGATCAAGAATTTTTAATGAAGAAGAAAACAATCAGCGACTGGCAGGGGCGTGAAGAACGTGCCTGCTGGTGGTTGTGGGGATAAAATATCTAGAAACGTAGTGTGCTATATAGTATAATGGAATAGAAAACAATAAAATTTCAGAAATGAACAACTACATGGAGATTCAGATAAATGAGTAGTCAAGAAACATTTTCTATAACAACACTACAAAGAATGTGTGCTAGATCTGAATATTTGGATGAGTCAGATATTCATATGAATGACAAAACAGTTTCATGGGATGGAAATATCATATATTACAAAACTAAAAAGCCGGCTTCGACAGGAAATGAATTTCTTATTCCCATTCAAGTAAAGGGAAAAGAGTATAATACTCTTCCAGATTCAGATAGTATAAGCTATCCAGTGGATATAAATGATTTGAAAAATTATTTGAAAAATGGCGGGGTAATATTTTTCGTTGATGCAATTTCAAAAACGGAATATAATGACAAAATGTATGCAAAAATCTTACTTCCGGTAGATATTGTCCATATAATGAAAGGAAAAGAAGAGCAGGGGAGCATTACGGTACATTTAAACCATGTAAAAACTGTCCGAGAATTAGAGGAACTTTGTGTTCTTTTTAAAGAAAATAGACCTAAACAGGCAATGGTAGGGGTGGGAAAATCAATTCCCGATTATGATAATATATCTAATTTTACTATATCAACATTACCAACTCCATATATGAATCCTGCAATCGCAATTGCGAAAAGTCCTTTTAAGTATGTGTATACCAAGAAGGATGGGATGGAGATACCAGTTTTATTGACAGATTTAGTTACTGCGACCGAGAGTGAGTGGTTAATAAAAATCGATGATAAAATAGAACAAAGATATCCTGTCCGACATATTTATGAATTAAATCAAACGACTACAAGGATTAGTGAGATCATCGAATTTGTATTAACAGAAAAAAGCCAAAAAACAACCATTCGTTGTATTGAGGCAACTAACTATAATTTTGAAACAGTTTTTCAAGCATCAAAAATTATAATAGCTGTTTCTGATGCAGAGGAAGTAATGATTGAAAATATAAGTCTGGGAAAAAATTTCTTAGGGGAAATACAAACAGCTTTTACAGAAGGATTTCTTGCATATCACAAACGGATTGTTCAATTAGGAGAAACACTTACAGAACTAAATATTAAAAGAAGTTTATTTAAAACGAAAGAAATTTTAGATGCAGAACCTACCATATTTTTTCTGAAAAAGGGATTAGTGGAAATGAAAGTTTTATCGTTACCATTCCAAGCAGATGAAAATTGTGGTCTTTACAAACAAATAATTGGACGTAGGAAATTGCTGTTAGAATATGAAAAGATTCAAGAAGATGGATATATAATTCGTAATTATTTGAAGGATGGTAAACGGATTGCTATCTTTGCCGATATACCAGATGGAAAAACACAGAAAATCAGCAGATGGTTTGCGTTACGAGATGAGGATATATCTCAGATGATATTTGATGAAAATGATCTGTTGGAAGAAATGTACAACATCGGTGAAGAAGAAACGGATCAACTTTTGGGACTAATATTGGATTTTCTAAAATCTTATGATAAGGAAAGAGATAAAAATTTATTGTTATTGGCTGAAAAATTAATAAATATCTTAGAGAAATATTCGATAGATTCAACCATTTTTACAATAAATAGACTTCAAATTATTGCCCGTAAAAGGGAGCTAGAGCTTGAAGAAAGGAAAACATTGGCACAGATTAAATATTCTGAGAATATATTTGCGAGGTGCTGTGCATGTATTTTGCTGAAACAGTTTGATGAATTTGATATACATATGCAGCAATTATCTGCAACAGAAAAAGAAGAATTTTATAGTTGGCCGATAGCTTCTTTATTACCAAATGTAGAAAAAAATGAATAATACAGAAATTAGTGCGGAAGATTCTAAAAAGGATCTTCCATTTTTATTGGGAAATAAGCAGTACAGAAATATGTAGCCTCTATACCAAAACTATTTTGCCAATTTTTGTATGATTAACTCGACTTATTATTTATTTGTCGTATAATGAGAGTATAAAAATTATAAGGAGTAATGGTCGTGGGTAGAGGTAATGATGCAATACCAACATGGAGTGGATTTAATTATCAAGGAAAAATGATGCTATTGTATGTCCTAGAGTTAATAAATCAAATAGCCAAAGATAAAAACAAAGATATAGACGCCTATTCTGTTGAATTAGAAAAAACAGAAGATTTTTGTATTATTTGCGATTCAGAATATAAATCATTTCATCAGGTTAAGGCATATTTGTCTAAAGATAAATGGAACAGTTATAGCAAAGCAATGGACAAATTGTTGAAACATCGGGCTGAATCAAATAATCCAACAGCAAAATGTTATCTTACAGTTGCAAAGGAGATAAAAGATTGGGATGATGCATCTAATACATACAATGTAAGTGTTGAATTATATAAAAGGGCATCAAAAGTAGTTGGTGTATGTGATGTGAGAAATGAAATAGATATGGAAATCTTAGCATATTTGAAAAGTAAAGGCTATTCTGATAAGGCAGAAGAGATTGTATATGGGGAACTATGTTTATTTTTAGATGATAGCATCGCAAGGATGCACAAGCAGGACTCTAAAAAAAGAAAATATATAATAAAATTTTCTGATATCGTAGGAATTATGGAGTCTGCTATCGATAAAGAAGATGTGCGAAAAGAATATTTTTTGAAAGAGAAAATTTACGAATATGTTATGCAGAAT
>SKES01000501.1_pt1 | contig 34672 bp, 28 predicted proteins | sample 4826851 | NCBI WGS metagenome assembly SKES01 (sample SAMN11008803, study PRJNA524170) | human gut metagenome | biome: Human fecal sample; material: Feces; isolation source: fecal sample from pouch patient p52 | host: Homo sapiens | place: Israel: Tel-Aviv | collected 2016-09-04 | reverse complement strand
AATATACAGAAACAAACAAAAAGCCCCATAAAGGGGCTCAATAGTGGCCTATCCATCCCATGACTAAAGTCACGGGATTTCCGGCTAATATTAATTAAAGCTGACTTTAGGTCAAGGGGCGCACCCTAATTTTTTTCGATGAATTTAACGGCGGTCCCGTAGGCCACCACCGACTGCATGTCCGAAGCGATCGAACCGGAGTCAAACCGCATCATCACCACGGCGTCGGCGCCCATCGCCGCCGCCTCTTCTTTCAAACGGTTAATCGCCTCCTGGCGCGAGGTGGTCAGCATCTTGGTGTAACCCTTAATCTCGCCGCCGACCAGGTTCTTAAGTCCGGCGCCGAAATTACTAATGATGTCCCGGCTTTGGGTGGTCACCCCAAAGCACTCGCCCAACACTTCGTATTCTTGGCCCGGAATCCGTTCGGTCGTTGTCACTAACATGGTGGTTCCTCCTTTGGTGGGTTGGCTACGGTTATTACCTTAATTATCGCATAATTACCAACTTAATGGTAGGGGCGCTGCTGCTTTACTCCAACAAGGACAACCCACTTAAAGACTAGCGTAAATTGAGCGCGTCCCAGGCCATGTGCTCGGCCACCGTCAAGCCGACCAGTTCGGCGTTTTGATCGAGCTGGGTCAACAGGTTCGCCACTTCTGGCAAGGTTAATTGGCCCACGGTGGCCGGGAAGTCCGCCGGGTCGGTCCCTGGTTCGGCCGGGTAAATTGAGCGAAAAGCCGTGGGCAACAAGGCGTCGAGGTCAAAGTGAACGGCCACCTGCTTGAAGCCGTGGCCGCGGACCCAATCACTAAGGGCGTTCGGAGCTTCGCGCAGCTGCTTTGGCGTCAGCCGTTGGACCTGGTAATCGAAAACGTTGTGGTCCATCGGCCGTAGGTCCTCTTCAATCAACCCCGCCAAGATGACCTGGTCGCTTGCAAGGGGGTGGTGGGCGTTAAAGCCCGGCGCCCCCTTGCCCAGCAGGGAGCTGACCACCATTTCGTGGAGGTGGTGGGACTCCTCGGTCGTGGAGATGTCGGGGTGGGTATCCAGCCAAACGACCCCCAGGTCCCGACCGTAACGCCCACTTAAATAATCAAAAGGGGCCAGGCTGACGGCGCAGTCGCCCCCCACCCTCAAAACCTTGTCCGGTTGCTTGGTGGCTAAGACTCCCTGGACCGTCGTTAGTTGACCTTGCAAGGCCTGGTAGGCATCGATGCCGTGTTGGCACTCCAACACCTCGGGGGCATTAACGTCGGCAACCGGGATCGTCACCGTTGGTAATTATTCAGCCGGCACGATCAAATCCATTAAGCGGGCCCCTAAGACGTAGTTGGGGTTCACCCCACCTTCCCACTGGGGCAAGACAATCTTTAAGCGCTTCATTTGATCCCCTCCATTAATTCTTCAACCAGCTCGGCAACCGTTCCACCGTGCTTGATCAAGTCCAGCCCGGTGTTGGTGGAAATAATGTTGTCGTCCACTTGCCCCAGGCGTAGGCCCGGCAACATCCCGCCGCGTTGGGCGATTATTTGGTCAATTGCCCGTCCGTCATTGGTTTCCTTAAACCGGGCCGCTAGTTGCTTAGCCCCCGGGGTCATTAACGAGCGCTGGTCGTGGGAGACCAAATCGACTTGATCGTAAGACCCCGCCAACAGGGTCTCCTTGGCAGCCGGGGCAACCGGGGCCTCAGCAGTGACTAAGAAGCGGGTCCCCACGTAAACCCCTTGGGCGCCGAGGACCAGGGCCGCCCTAACCCCACGGGCGTCGTTGATCCCCCCGGCGGCTAGGACCGGGATCGAAACGGCATCGGCCATCGTCGGCACTACCGTGAAGGTCCCCTGGAAGTGCTGGGGCAAGATCCCCCCTTCGTCGTAGCCGGTCGCCACTAAGATGTCGGCGCCGTAGGCCTCGGCGGCTTTAGCATTAGCCACGGTTGGCGTTAGTGGCCGGGCCAAGATTACCCCACCGTGGTCCTTGATCCGCCGGTAAACCGCCTGGTCGGGTTCACCAACCACGGCAAAGTAGCGGAGCCCGTTGGCAAAGGCCACCTCAAGCGTGCTGTTCATGTGGGGCGCCGGGTCCGGTTCCAACACCACGTTGATACCGATTGGCTGGTCCGTCAGGGTGCGCACTTGGTCCAACTGGGCTTGCAACTGGCGCTCGGGGGCCGATGAGCCGTGCACCATTTCGCTCAGGCCGGCGTTGGGGCCCAACACCCCGAGGGCACCGGCGTTGGCGACGGCGGCCACGAACCGGGCGTCGGTCGCCCAGTTCATCGGGGCCTGGACGAGCGGGTACTTGGTGTGCAAAAGTTCGGTAACGGATGACATTGGTTTCCTCCTTAAATTTACATATCGCTAATTAACGATCTAACGGGGTGAAAATTAAGGAACCACCCTTACAGTGATTCCTCAATTAGCCGCCCCAGTGCTTGCGCCTGGGCTTCATTACGCCGGTAGTAGGTCCACTTGCCGTGCCGGCTGGAGGTGAGTAACCCCACCTCTTCTAGCATGGCTAAGTACGACGAAATCGTTGATTGGGCCAGGCCAGCCTTACGGACGATGTCGCCCACGCAGATGCCGCCGAAGTGGTCGAGTTCGTATTGAACCGTCTCACAGGTTACGACGTCGATATGGGTGAGCGGGTCTTTTAACCAGCGCAAGATATCGAGGCGGGTTTGGTTGGCCAGGGCCTTAAAGAGCTTTTCATTTATTTCCATGGTCTGATTATAGATCGGCTTTTATCGATCTATCAATTCCCCACCGCTCACTTTCCGTTAACGATCTCCACGAACCGGCTCTTGAGCGTCGTGTCCTTAGTGACCGTCCAGTTATCCGGCCCCTCCATGGTCTGGTTGATCAAGACCACCGGCTTGCCCTCGTGAAAGGCAAAGGCGTAAGTGGTCCGCCCCAGGTCCTTGGGCTGGTTGTAATTGTAGACGGCGACCACGTTGTAATCGTAATTACCGCTCCCGGTGTCCGTCCACCCCATCGAGACGCTACGCATCCCCACGAAGGCGGCGCTAAAGCCGGTCGGGTAACTGGTTCCCGAGGCGGTTACCAGATCGCTGTTACCGTTGTACTTGGCGTAGGTTTGCTTGTCCGCTGCCCCCCACTTAGCCATGAAGGCCGCCAGTTGGTTATCCTTGCCCTGGTTCCAGCGGGCCGTCGTTGACGAATTGGTGGTTGAACTTTGCGTCACCGTTTTAATTTGGTTGTTGCTGCTCCCCGACTCCATTTCTGGGTGGTGCTTCGGCCCGCTTGGCAAGAATGCCCATAATGCCAAGAGGGCCACCACGGCCAGGGTAAAGCCCCCTAGGCCCAGCCATCTCTTCTTCATTCCGATCGCCTCTCTCGCTCTCTTCTTAATTCGTGGTTATTGGTAATCTAGGTTATCAAACTTGGTGTCGACGTTATCCTTGGCCAGTTGTTCGGTCGGGTAACCGACTTCTTGTACCTGAACGTGGCCCCCTTCGGCTAGCAACAGCACCCGGGTGTCTTGGCCGTTCACCTTTTCGGTCGTCACGCCGTAGTAGTTGTGGGGTGCGGTTTCTTGCAACCAAGAACGAACGCTAAAGTACTGGATACCGTTATGGGTAAAGGCGTTCCCCTCCGACCAATCCATCGACTTAAACTGTAGGTCCTGGCTCGGGTTTTGCGGGATTTGGTAGTCGGACTGACGATTGTAAAGGACCGTGGTGCTGGAGGAACCGTCCTCAATCGTCGTGGTTAGCTCGTGGTCGGTAATTGTGACCTTGGTGACGGACTGGTTGTCGTTGACGAAGTACCAAGTCCCCCGGGTGGCGCTTGGCGTTGCAAAGTAACCGTTACGCCCATCGGAAGTCAGGTCGCTGGTCGCGCTACTGGAGTTGGCGCTAGTTGACGTACTACCAGAGGTGGCACTCGTCCCGTTGGCAATCCGGTCGAAGGCGGCGCGGACGCTGGCGTTTTGGGTTGGATAAAAGTCTGGACCGCCGTTAGTTGCTTGGTCAACCAGGGCGACCGGCTGGCCGTCGTGGAAGGCAAAGGCGTAGGTGATGTGCTTGGCGCCGGCGAAGTCGTCATCGTTGTAGATGGCGACCACGTTGTAATCGTACTTGCCCTTACCGCTTGGCGCCCAGCCAATCGAAGCGCTGGTGCTGCCGTTAACCTTGGCCTAGGTAAAGTTCTTCGGGTACTTGACGTCCAACTTAGTCTTTAAAGCGGTTTTGCCGTTGTACTTAGTGTAGGCCTGGCTCATTGTCGGCGCCCACTGGTTAATGAAGCTTTCCAGCTGGTCGTCTTTTTGGCTGTTCCAGGGCGTAGTTTGCTTGTGGCTACTCGAAACCTTTTGACTGGTGCTCGAAGACGACTGGCTGGCCTGCTTGGCCGTAGAGTTGCCGCCGCACCCGGCCAAGAGAATGGTCAGGGCTAACAGCCCGGCACCGATCCGTACTTTCTTCATTTGTTTACTCCCCTAACTGATGATCTTTACAGGAGATAATTATGAATCATTTATGAAGAATTCTCAAACTAAATTTTCGTTTTTATCAACCCTTTTAATGGCACAAACCGCTAATGCAAACGGTTGACATAGAATTTCGCCCTCCCAGCACCCATCAGATTAGCTTTAGTTTTTCTTTACCTTTGACTAATATTATGCACGAACAAGACTCCCGGTTGATCAGAACCACTAATCAGAACGGCGCCGCTTCGTTAATTAAAATTATTATTAAAACCGCTTTAAAATTTGCTAATTGCGCTTACAATTAAGTCAAAGGGGGGATTAAAGATGCCAACTAAATCGTTATCGTTAGAAGAAATTGCCCAAGAAGACGATCAAACCCGCCTCCTGACCGAACTACAAACCAGTCGCACCGGCCTGACCAAGGACGAAGTTACCCGCCGCCAGGCCCATGACGGCCCCAACGTCCTCAAACAAATTAAGGGCGCCTCCTGGTTAACCAAATTCACCCAAAACTTCACCTCGATGATGGCGATCCTGCTCTGGGTCGCCGGGGCGATTGCCTTTGTCGCCCAACTCGAGGAACTGGGGATTGCCATCTGGCTCGTCAACATCATCAACGGGCTCTTTTCCTTTTGGCAAGAATACCAGGCCGGCAAGGAAACCGACGCCCTGTCCAAGATGCTTCCTTCCTATTCAAGGGTCGTGCGCGACGGCCACGACCAAAAGGTACTCACCAGCGACCTGGTCGTTGGCGACATCGTCAAGCTCGAGGAGGGTGATAACGTGGCCGCCGACATCCGGCTCCTTGCGGCCACCCAGGTCCAAGTCGACCAGTCGGCCTTGACTGGCGAAGTCAACCCGGTCAACAAGGGGGCCCAGGCCATTGACCCAACCGGCAAGAACCACTTTGAGTTCGGCGACATCGTCTTCTCCGGCACCTCGCTGGTCAAAGGTAACCTGGTGGGGGTGGTGGTCAAAATCGGGATGGCCACCGACTTCGGTAAGATCGCCGAACTGACCCAGCAGGTCAAGGAAGACATCAGTCCCCTGCAAAAAGAGCTCAATACCCTGACCAAGCAACTCTCCGTGCTGGCGGTTTCGATCGGCCTGATCTTCTTTTTGGTGGCGACCCTCTTCGTCCACTACCCGCTGGTCAAATCCTTTATCTTCGCCCTCGGGATGATCGTCGCCTTTATCCCCGAGGGACTGTCGCCCACCGTGACCCTCTCCTTAGCCGGGGCGGTCAAGCGGATGGCGCGGCAACACGCCCTGGTCAAAAAGCTGGCCAGCGTTGAAACTTTGGGTGCCGCTTCGGTGATCTGTTCGGATAAAACCGGGACCTTAACCCAAAACCAAATGACGGTGTCGAGCCTGTGGACGGTCGCCAAGCACTACCAGGTGACCGGCGAGGGCTACGAGGCCAAGGGCAAGGTCGTCGATGGGCCCCGCCAGGTCAACGAAGAGACCGACGCCGATTTGTACGAGCTCCTGCGCGGCGGTTTGTTGGCCGATAACGCCCGGCTCGTTCCGCCCGATGACCACCACCCCCGCTACACCGTCTTGGGTGACCCGACCGAGGCCTGCCTGGAAGTGGTCGCCAAAAAGGCCGGCCTAAACGCCCACGACGAACGCCAAGTCAGCCCCCGGCAACGGGAGCTCCCCTTTGATTCCGAACGCAAGATGATGACCGTGATCGTCAAAGCGGACCCCACCCACCCCTTTAACACCTACACCAAGGGGGCGCCCAACCAGGTCCTCAAGCACTGCACTAGCTACCTTAACCACGGCCAGGTCCTGGCGCTCACCGACGAAGTTAGACAACAAATCGACGCCGCTAACGATGGTTACGCACGCCGGGGGCTGCGGGTCCTGGCAGTGGCGGCCCGCACCTATCAAGGGGACCCGAGTGACGCCACGATCGCTAACGTTGAAACGGGGCTGACCTTCATCGGCCTCTCCGTCATGTTGGACCCGCCCAGAAAGGAAGTCGCCGCGGCCGCCCAACTTTGCCACCGCGCCCACATAAAGATCATCATGATGACCGGTGACTACAGCCTGACCGCCGAGAGCATCGCCCGCCAAATCGGGATCGTCCTCCCCGACCAACCAGTCACGGTCATCACCGGCGACCAGCTCAAAACAATGGCCAAGGCCGACCTCAAACAAGCGCTCGCCGACCAGGTAATCTTCGCCCGGATGGCTCCGGAACAAAAGTACGACGTCGTCACCACCCTGCAGGAGATGGGCGAGGTCGTCGCCGTCACCGGGGATGGGGTCAACGATGCCCCGGCCCTCAAGAAGGCCGACATCGGGGTCGCCATGGGTTTAACCGGGACCGATGTGGCCAAGCAAGCTGCCGACATGATTTTAACCGACGACAACTTCGCTTCGATCGTGGCGGCGATTAAGGAGGGGCGCGGGGTGTACCAAGACATCCGCAAGTTCTTGTTGTACATCCTCAACTCCAACACCCCCGAAGCCGTCCCGTCGCTACTCTTCTTGCTGTCCGGCGGGACGATCCCGCTCGCTTTGACCGTCATGCAGATCCTATCGATTGACCTGGGAACCGACCTGATTCCGGCCCTCGGGCTGGGAAAGGAGGTCGCCGAGGCCAGCGTTATGGACCGGCCGCCCCGCTCCAAACAAGAGCATTTGATCACCAAGAACCTCTTGCTCAAGGCCTTCACCTGGTACGGGCTGTTGAGTTCGCTCCTGTGCGTGGCCGGCTTCTTCTTTGCCAACGCCATTAACGGTCACGCCTTCCCGGCCTTGGCCACCAGCGGCTTTGACTACCGTCAGGCCACCACGATGACCTTAGCGGTGATCATCTTCTGCCAGATCGCGGCCGTCTTAAACATCCGCTACGAAACCCAATCGGTCTTCAACCGCCACTTCTTCGACAACTCAATGATCTTTCTCGGGATCATCTTTGAAGTCGTCCTCTTGTTATGTCTAACCTACGTCCCGGTGTTACAAGACGTCTTTGGCACGGTGCCACTAGGGCCTGCTCAGTGGCTGTTCTTACTGTGCATCCCGCTGCCTCTGATCCTGCTTGACGAAGGGCGCAAATGGTTGATTCGCCACCACTAATTCTATGGAAACAAAAAATCGTCTCGTACCCTTGAAAGGTAGGAGACGATTTTTTTGTAACTGGACCACCGCCGTTATTTCCATATTTATTAAATTACAAGCACGTCACCGCCGTAACAATGGCAAAGACAATCCCCGGGACGTTGGCGATAATAATTGGCCAATCCCTTTTCGGGGCGTTCCAATCAAAAACAGCCCCCACCACCTGGCGGGAGCCGTTATTTAAATCTTATTCATCAATTTCGTTTGCCTGACTCTTCGTTTCGGCAGCAGCGAAGCGTTCGTACTCAGCGGCCGCAGCCTGGTTGTCAGCCTTCTTCAAGTGGAAGAGGGCCTTCCAGCAGACCACGAGTAGGATGATGACCCCGGCCGTGAAGATCAGGTCCCATGGCATCCGTCCCCATAAGATTAAAGAAATCAGCTTTTCGTGGTAAAAGGACATTTGCCGGGCGTGCCAGTAGCCGTACTTCAGGGCGTCGGCTAACTGGAGTTGCCCGACCGGCATTAGGGTGGCAAAGACCATCCCGGCTAAGCCGATGTTCAGCAACCAGGCGGACCAGCGAATCGCCTTTTCCATTTTAGCCGTCCAGAATTCCTTGACTGTCACGTTGCGTAACACGTACAGGATAATGGCGATCGAGAACATCCCGTAAACCCCGGCCATGGAACCGTGCGCGTGGGCGGCCGTCCACTGGGTCCCGTGTTCAAAGTAGTTGATGGCCGGTGCGTTGATCAAAAAGCCTAGCGCCCCGGCCCCCAGGGTGTTCCAGATCCCCGTCCACATCAAGAAGATGAAGGTCGTCTTATACGGGAAGTTGTGGTACGTGTCCTGGTAAACCCGGTAGTGGGTGTAGGCTTCCCACACTAACAGGGACAGTGGCACGATTTCAAGGGCAGAAAAAGATGCCCCGAGGGCCAACCATAGGGAGTGGTCCCCCATCCAGAAGTAGTGGTGACCGGTTCCGACCACCCCGGAACCAAGCAGCAGGATCAATTGGAAGTACAGGGCCCGAATCGTTGACTTAATCGTGGTCAGCTTCATATCAACTAACAGCCAACCCGTTAAAATAACGGCAAAGGCTTCAAAGATCCCTTCTACCCAGAGGTGGACGATCCACCAGCGCCAGTAATCGGCGAAGGTGACGTGTGAATCGGGCATGATAAAAATCGACGCGCAGTAAAAGGCTGGCACGGCGATCGCCCCTAAGAAGAGCATCGTGACCAGGCGGGTGCGGGGTTGGTTATCCTTACGTCGCATCGCCGGGACAAAGCCCCGCATTAACATAACGATCCACAGGACCATGGCGGCGATCAGCAGGTACTGCCAGAACTTCCCGAGTTCCAGGTACTCCCAGCCCCCGTTACCAAAGAGCCACCAGTTCTTGTTTAAGACGCCCAGGTCGGTCAACCATTCCCCGAGCATGCTGCCGCCCACCACAAAGATGAGCGCCCAAAAGAGGACGTCGACTAAGATCCCTTGACGAACCGGTTCCCGGCGCAGGACCCGGGGCACGATATAGATTCCGGCCCCTAGCCAGGTGGTGGCCACCCAGAAGATGACCAACTGGAGGTGCCAAGAGTGGGCCAGGTTAAACGGCCAGATGTTTTGGAGCGCAATCCCAAAGAAGGTGTTTTCGACGTAGTAGTGGGCCATCAATTCACCTAACAGGATTTGGACCAAGAAGAGCACCATTACCAGGGCGAAGTACTTAGCCGTCTTCCGCTGACTGGTGGTGATTGGTAAGGTATCCGGTTCAATGATCGGGACATCCTTTTGGTACTGGGCCTTGGATTCGAAGTTGTACTTCTTTTGAACCCAGATGGCGATCGCCACCCCCATTACCAAGAGGGCCACGGAGATCCCCGTCCAAGTCATTGCCTTTGGCGTCATGACGTTGCCGGCTTCGAGGTCATACGGCCAGTTATTGGTGTATGAGTAGGAACGTCCCGGCCGGTTGGTGGATGACAACCAAGCCCCCCAGAAGAAGAAGGCGGTCAGTTGGTCGACCTTGTTCCCCTTGACCATGTATTCGTTGGTGCGGTTCTTGATCATGTTATCCGGCAAGCCGACTTGCTTAGGATTGTTGATAAAGGCCTTACGGTAGTACTTAAGCAGGTACTGGTACCCGGCCGTCTGGGCCTTGGTTAAGGTTAATTCCTTATCCTTAGCGTTATAGCGGTTAACCCGGATTTCCTCTTTAACCTTCCCCTTAATTCCCTCTTGTTGCAGGGTGGTCAACTTATTAAAGGACTTGCCGTACAGGGTTTTGGCGTAGTAACGGTACATCCCCTGCAAGTAAACGTGTAGCGCCTGGGCCGTGTAATCCGGTCCCAAGTAAGCCCCGTTTCCCAGGTAGGTCCCGTAGTCAGCCAACTGGTACTTTTCGTAGGTCGCCTGACCAGAGATTAGCTGCTGTTTGGAAACCAGCGTGGTTCCCGCTTCGGTCACAATCTTTGCTGGACGGGGTGCCTCATTTTTAAAAATGAGCAAGCCCCCAGCAATTAAGATGGAAAAGACGACCACTAGCGTCACGATTAACGTTCGCGACAGCCGCCGATATTGATCTTGCATCTCGCTTCCTCCCTAAAAATAAATCAATATTAATTTACTTAAGATTAGCTAAAGTGTGACGGCCTGTCAACTAATTTTGGAATATTTTGATATTCCTCAATTTTAGTTTTGTCTTATTACTCCATAACTTGATAATAATCAATAAAGTTACGTCCGACAATTTTCGTTCCTTCTTACTTAACCACGGTAATAAGAAGCGCCCCGCACCTTTATAAGAGTGCGAGACGCTTTTTAATTAGGCTATAACTATGGGGACGAATTTTGGGTCACACACTATTTGTCAACGACTTTACTTTCTACTTCCAGAAAACCACACCCGACAAATCTAAAATTTGACGCAATAGACGCCGATTCGCTAAATACGGCCTGTTTGATCGATTGGGTCGCACTTCCGTTTTGCGCAAATCTAAATATTTGTCCTGTGTCTAGCTCTAAATGGGCGTAATTAAAAAAGCGAGTCAGGAATCAAATCCTGGTTCGCTTTTAATTTTGCAATGTTACTCAGATAACGTGCTCCCCAACCACGGGTCTAGTGGTTGTTCCACACTCCGGCGCAGTACACCAATGGGTTTCAGTCGCTTACCAAGGTAAGCATTCCTGAAACCCTATTGGTGCTTGCGGGGGTGGGACGACGAAATTAGAAATTTCTGTCCCACTCCCTATTCCCACTCAATCGTGGAAGGCGGCTTGGAGGTCACATCGTAGAGGATCCGGTTAACGTGATCCACCTCATTGACAATCCGCACCGAGATCTTTTGCAAGACATCCCACGGAATTTGGGCGAAGTCGGCGGTCATCCCGTCGATTGAAGTAACGGCCCGAATGCCGACCGCTTCGTCGTAGGTCCGGCCGTCACCCATCACCCCAACGGAGCGGATGCCCGGCAGGACGGTGAAGTATTGCCAGATGCTTTCTTGCAGGCCAGCCTTCTTGATTTCTTCGCGTAAGATAGCGTCACTTTCCCGGACGATTTCTAGCTTTTCGGGAGTGACTTCACCAAGCACCCGGATTCCCAGGCCCGGACCCGGGAATGGTTGGCGCCAGACCAGGTCGTGCGGAATCCCCAGCTTTTCACCCAGTTGACGGGTTTCATCCTTGAACAGGGAGCGGAGTGGTTCGATCAGCTTGAAGCCCATCTTTTCCGGCAGCCCCCCAACGTTGTGGTGCGACTTGATCGTCTGGGCGGTGTCGGTCCCGGATTCGATCACGTCAGTGTACAAGGTCCCCTGGGCTAAGAAATCGGCGTCCTTCATCTTCTTGGCTTCTTCGTCAAAGACGGCCACGAATTCCTTACCGATCGTCTTGCGCTTTTGTTCAGGGTCGCTGATCCCCTTAAGCTTGCCCAAGAAGCGGTCGGCGGCGTCAACCTTGATAATGTTAACCCCGAGGTCGGCGCTTAAGGCCTTCATCACGGAGTCGGCTTCATTCTTACGCAACAGACCGTGGTCAACGAAGATACAAGTCAGTTGGTCGCCGATCGCCTTGTGGATCAAAACGGCGGTTACGGAAGAATCCACCCCACCGGAAAGGCCCAGGATGACCTTCTTGTCACCAACGGTTTGGCGAATCTCGTCGACTTGCATGTCGATGAAGTCGTCCATTGACCAGTTGGCCTTGGCGCCACACACGTCAAAGGCGAACTTCTTTAAGATGTCCAGCCCGTATTCGGTGTTACGCACTTCGGTGTGGAATTGGAGCCCGTACAGCTTTTCGGCGTTGTTAGCCATCGCTGAAATCGGGCAGTTCTTGCTGGTGGCGACCACGTCAAAGCCGGCTGGTACGGCGGTGACCCGGTCCCCATGGCTCATCCAAACGTATTCCTTCTTTGGTAAGCCCGCAAACATTACGGCGTCGTCTTTAGTCACTTCAATGTCGGCATGTCCGTATTCGGAATCATCGGCGGCTTCCACCTTCCCGCCAAGGTCGTGAGCCATCAACTGCATCCCGTAGCAGATCCCCAAAATCGGAATCCCGAGCTTGTAGATTGCCGGGTCCACCGTGAAGGCCCCTTCGTCGTACACACTGTTCGGCCCCCCGGAGAAAATGATCCCCTTAGGGTTGATCTGCTTGATTTCTTCGGCCGTGATCTTGTGGGATAAAAGTTCGGAATAAATCCCAAAATCACGAATCCGGCGGGTGATCAATTGGTTGTATTGACTCCCGAAGTCAAGCACTATGATCTTGTCGAAGGCGTCAAGATTAATGTTTGCCAAATTTTCCACTCCTTTATATTATCTTCAAACGTCCTAACCATTGTACGGGTTTCACCCGGGTGGGTCAATGGTGAAGGGCCGGTTTTGCGGATTCTTTGGTAAATTAACGAAGTGCTCCCTAGCCATACGGCCTGCCAAGGAGGTTAGGTCGTACTTCTTTCCTTTTATCCTTTCTTAAGGAAGGCTAACTTTTTGGATAAAGTTGGGGGGATTTCTCGCCCCTCCCCGGTTAAATCGCTACAATTAGTTGATACCTGAATCCTTTCTAAAAGCTTGCTATAATGAGAGTTAATTTACTAAAGGAATGATCAATAATGGATATTTACGGGACGGCCACCCCTTACCTGCCCCAGCTGCTCGATTTTGTGATGGACCGGGTGCGCGACCTCTCCAACAAGGAGGTCGCCGCCGACCGTCCCAAGCTGTACGAGCACCTGATCGGGCGGGTCAAGGCCCAGGCTAGTATGGAAGAAAAATGCCGCCGCAAGGGCTACCCGGTCACGCCGGAATCGGCCCTGACGAAGTGTAAAGACGCGATTGGGATTCGGGTCGTCTGTAACTTTATCGACGACGTTTACCGTTCAATTGACCGGATCAAGGCCGCCGACTGGTGCACGGTCGTCGAAGAAAAAGACTACATCGAAAACGCCAAGCCTAACGGTTACCGGTCCTACCACTTAATTTTAGACGTGCCCACCGACCTCCCTAACTACACGGGCCACACCCCGAGCCACTACTTCGTCGAAATCCAGTTGCGCACGATTGCAATGGATTCGTGGGCGTCATTAGAACACGAAATGAAATATAAACACCACGTCAACGACCCGGAACGGATTGAAAAAGAACTCCACCGTTGTGCCGACCAGCTGGCCTCTTGTGACGTGCAAATGCAAACGATCCGCCAGCTGATCAACGAAAGTAATTAAGGAGGAACCGCCCATGAACATCCTGCTTGCGGAAGACGAAAAGCAGCTATCGCGCGCCCTAGTGACGGCCATGCAGGCGACCGGCTACCACGTCGACCCGGCTTATAACGGTCAAGAAGCCGTCGACTTAGCCGGGCAACGGGCCTACGACGTGATCATCTTAGACATCATGATGCCCAAGTTAAACGGGATCGAGGCCCTAAAGCAGCTTCGCCAAACCGGTAACAAAACCTACGTGATCATGTTAACGGCGATGGCCGAAATTGACGATAAGGTGACTGGTCTAGACGCTGGGGCCGATGACTATCTGACCAAACCCTTCTCCTTAAAGGAACTCCTAGCCCGCTTACGATCCCTGGAACGGCGCAGCGAGGATTATCAAGAAGACGTCTTAAACTTCGCCGACATCACCTTGGATAACGACGAACAACGCTTGGAAAGCCACAACTCGATTTCCCTATCAGGCAAAGAAACCAAGCTCTTGGCCTACCTGATGAAAAACCCGGGCAAAGCCATTGAAAGTTCAATCCTACTTGACCAGGGGTGGGATAAAGACGACGAGGCCGACGAAACCGACCTTTGGATCTACATCTCCTACCTGCGTCAAAAACTCCAGGCCGTCAACGCCCACGTGACGATCGTCGGTGAAAAGGGCGGTCCCTTTACCCTTAGCCAGCTAGCTTAGGGGGTGGCGACGATGATTCAAAAATTCCGGCGCCGCTTCATCGCCATTTCTACTTGCGCCCTCTTCGTGGTCCTCTTAACCATCCTGGGGGGCATGCTGGGGGTCTCTTATTACAAGGCTTCCCAACAAGTCACCAACGTTTTAAATGTCCTCGCTAGCCACGACGGCCAAATCGATAAGGATAGCGTCACCCAGGTCACCGTCCAAAAACGCTTTGGTCCCAACACCAGTAAGGAAAGCCTCTTTCAGTACCGCTACTTTTCGGTTTTCTTTGACAAATCCGGTGACATCACTAAGATCGATAGCGGCCACATCGCCACGGTCGACCAAGACGCGATTACCGACATGGCGCACTGGGCTTACAAGCAAAAGAAAGCCCGTGGCCATACCGATTACGGCGGTACCACCTACGCCTACAAGCTAACCAAAAAGTCTAACGGTAAGGTTTCGATCATCTTCTTGGATGAATCGGTCATCATGGCGTCAGCCAATGAGTTGATGAAGATCGCCGCCACCATGGGAATTGTCAGCCTGCTCCTCTTCACCCTGGTTTTGATCGCCCTTTCCAACCGGGCGATCCAGCCGATCATTGAAGCCGAAAAACGGCAAAAGGAATTCATCACCAACGCCGGCCACGAATTAAAGACCCCGCTGGCGATCATCGAAACCAACACCGAGTTATCCGAAATGATCAGCGGTGAAACCGAGTGGACGACCAGCAATAAGCAACAGGTGGCCCGGTTGACCCGGTTAATCAACAACCTGATCTCCTTAGCCCGCTTCGATGAGCAACCGGAAATGACGATTGCCACCATCGACGCCTCGGCCGCCGTTCAACGGGCCGCCGACAGCTTCGAGGCGATGATCACCCACGAAGGGAAGGGCTTTTCCACCAATATCGCCCCAGGCGTTAAGGTCCGCGCCGACGAAAACTACTTCTACGAGCTGTGTAACATCTTGCTCGATAACGCCAATAAGTACTGCGACGACGGGGGGAAGGTTTCGGTCTTACTACGGGAAAACAAAACCACCCGTGCCGTTACCCTAGAGGTCGGCAACACCTATGCGGAGGGCAAAGAAATTGATTACACCAAGTTCTTCAACCGTTTCTACCGCGATGACACCTCCCACAATTCTAAGAAGAGGGGCTACGGGATTGGCCTGTCGATGGCCCAAACCCTGGTTCACGCCTTTAAGGGCAAGATTAGCGCCCGCTACAAGAACCAGACCCTCTACTTCACGATTCGCTTGAAGATGACGAAGTAGAAGTGAGTGCGAACCAACCTCCTCGACGGGCCGTATGTAAGATCGGGGGAAGGTTGATGCGGCACGCATCGTTCTTCACCCGTACTTAGCCACTAGGCCCGTGGTTGGTGAGCACGTTATCGGAAGTGCGACTCAATCTATCAAACAGGCCGTGGGCTAAGGATAGGCCACAGGTTAGCACGGCACACGGTGTTCTGTGGTCAGACTTAGCCACTAGGCCTGTGATTGGTGAGCACGTTATCAGTACTGCAGCATAGAAATAAAAGACCGACCGGCGTTTTTAAACGCTAGGCGGTCTTTGTTTTCACGTGGAACTAATCCTCACGTAGGTACACCCGATCAATGTAGTGGTGCTCCGTTTTATGCAAAATCACGTCGGCCCGGGTCCGAGTCGGCAAGATGTAGTCGTTTAAGTTCGGTAAGTCGACGTCTTTCCAAACCTGCTTGGCCATTTTAAAGGCCTCCGCCCGGTCGCCTTGGGCGTACGGGTAATAGTAGTTGGTCGGGTCCTGAAAGGCGGTGTCTAACAACATCCCGAACCGCTCTAGGTACCACTTCTCCACTAGGTTGGCGTCGGCGTCGACGTAGACGGAAAAGTCGAAGAAGTCCGACACAAACAGGCGCTGGGTGGTCGGTAGTTGCAAGACGTTGATCCCCTCGACGATTAAGATATCGGGCTTGTAAATCGTTTGGGGATGGTCCTCCATCACGTCGTAAACCGAGTGTGAATAGGTCGGCGCCGTTACCTGATCCTCGCCGGCGTTGACGTCGTTCATAAAGGTCAGGAGCCGGTCCATGTCATAGGATTCCGGGAACCCCTTGCGCGCCATGATCCCGCGCCGTTTTAACTCGGCGTTGGGGTACAAAAAACCGTCGGTGGTGATCATTTCGATCCGCCGGTCTGGCATTAAGCGCTTGAGCAAGATCTGAAGCAGCCGGGCCGTGGTGCTCTTGCCAACCGCTACCGAACCGGCGATCCCGATGATGTACGGGATCCGGCGCGAGGACTTGCGCAAGAAGGTCATCTTTTGCAACTGCATTTGCTGGTAGTTTTGGTCCTGGAGTTGGATCAGCTTAATCAACGGCAAGTAAATGTCTTGGACGTCGCGCAGTGAAATCTGGTCATTTAAGGACTTAATCTCGTCCAGGTTTTCCTGGGTCAAGAAGGTAATTTCGCTGGGAAAGAAGCTGTGCCAGGTTTGGCGGTCAAACTGATCGTAATTAATCCATTCGTCCATTATCATTTCTCCGTTCATTTGGATAGCCCTTACATTTTAACACACTCAAGTAATTACGTGCATTCTTGGCCAATTCCCGGTAGGATAGACTGCCAAAAGGGGGAATTGATTTGTCACTAACATCCATCGCCGTTACCAAACGCCTAGCCGACTACCCGGCCATCCGGGCCCTGTACCAACGGGCCTTCCCGCGCGCCGAACAGGTTCCCTGGTTCTGGTTGATGTTTAAGGCTAAGCGCTCCCGGGCCCACTTCACCGCCTATTACGATGGTGAGGACCTGGTTGGCTTCACCTACTTGATCGTCGGCCACAACGTTAACTACTTAATGTACTTAGCCGTCAACGACCGGATCCGCTCTAAGGGCTACGGTACCCAGATTCTGACCCACTTAAAGGCCACCTACCCGGCCCAAACCCTCGTGCTTGAAATCGAGCACCCTGACCCCAAGGCAACTAACGCCAAGCAACGGTTCGCCCGGCTACAGTTTTACCTTAAAAATCACTTTCACCAAACGCCACACCTGGCCGCTGACGGGCCGGTGACCTACCAACTGCTGGCCACCGATCCTAAGGTCGACCCCGCCGTGATTTACCGCCACCACTTCCGCTGGTTTGCCTGGCCGCTGGGGTGGTTGTACCCGGCGCCAAAACAGATTAAATAAATTAAGAAGTGGAGAACAAAATCCCGCAGCAGATCAACCAAGCTTGGTTAATTTGCTGCGGGATTTTTCACTTGAGGTTGGGTTGGGTCGCACTCACAATAACGTGCTCCCAACCACGGGCCTAGTGGCTAAGTACGGGCGGAGAACGGTGCGTACCGCACCAACCCCCACCCTAGCTTAGCCCAACGGCCCGTCGAGGAGGCTGGTTCGCACTCACTCTTATACCTGCTTCGGTTGGCCCGTCGAAATCTCAAAGCCGGCCGTCACCGGTAAGGTCTCACCGGTGATGGCGCTGGCCTCATCAGTCGACAGGAAGTAAACGGCGTTGGCCACTTCCTCTGGTTCCACGATCCGGTTGAGCGGGCTGTTTTTGGCAAAGTTCCCCTTCATGTCTTGCGGGAACATCGGGGTGTTGGTTGGACCCGGGGCCACGCTGTTGACGCGGATCTGGTCCTCACCGTAGTCAATCGCCATCGCCCGGGTCATGTTGATGATGGCCCCCTTGGTGGCGTTATAGGCCACCATCCCGTAGTCACCACCCATCCCGGAAACGGACGAGATGTTAACAATGGCGCCGTGTCGTTGGTCTAGCATGGTCGGCAGGACCGCCTTAGCCGCTAGGTAGCTCCCCTTAACGTTGATGTCAAAGACCTTCGCCCAGTCGTCAGCGCTAATCTCGTGAACCTTGCCATGAACGACAATCCCCGCGTCGTTAACTAAGGCGTCAATGCCGCCGAAGCGTTTCAGCGTTGCCTTAGCCATTTCCTTAGTGTCTGCTTCCTTGGAAACGTCGGCGGCCACAAAGCCGATTAACTTCTCGTCAAAGTCCTGGGTCAGGCCCGCTACGACCTGGGCGCCCTTAGTGGCATTTCTTGCGACTAGCATGACCTGCCAGCCGTTTTGTAGGAACTTCTTGGTGGTGGCCAGCCCAATCCCGGACGTGGCCCCCGTGATAACAACTGTTTGCATAACAAGACCTCCTTAGTTGCCACCATTGTATACCCAAAAGTGCGCGAGTGGAAAATAACCTAACTAGCAGTCCACCTGACTAAGCTAGCCCGGCCGTACTTAGGCACCAGGACTGCGGTTAGTTCCCACGAATAGACAACAAAAGGCCGGGAGGAAAACGTGTTTCCCCTCGGCCCCTTGCCTTGGTTTTAAACGGTTATTCAGCTAATCCCTAGTGGCTAAGTCCGGGCACAGAACACCGCTGCCGCGCTAACCTGTGCCCTATTTTAACTAGTTGGGTCGCACTTCTTATTTCGTCGGGAACTTCAGGGTCTTGTTGGCAATTTCTGGTGCGTCGGTCGTGTAATCATCGAACAACGACTTCCAAGCGTTTTCCGCCAGCAGACTCGTCTTCTTCTTTTGTTGGACCTTCTTTAAGTTGGCCAAACTCTTTTGGGCGTTGTAAGTGTAACTAGACTTGTTAACCTTGGTGAAGCCCGGTAGCTTGTAGAAGCGTAGGAGGTCACCGTTGATTACCTTGTCGGATAAGGCGAGGTCGGTCGTGACGTACTTTTGGATCTTGTCGATCTGCTTCTTTTGGCTCGTCGTCATCTTAGTGATCGGCTTACCAGTAGCGGTGTAGTAGTAGTCACCACCGTACTTGGTGTAGGTCTTAGATACCCAGTCGCCATCCCTAAACGGCACGATCTGGTTGCGCTTGGTGCTCAACAGGTCCTGGCCGAACTGGATGTACTTGTCCGAAGAGATCCCGAGGAGGTCTTCAATCGTTGGCAAGACGTCGATTTCACCCCCGTAGGTGTGGTCGATGCCCCCCTTGAGTCCTTCCATGTTGATCATGAACGGCACCTTTTGGAACATGGCCAAGTCGTAGTTAGTAACTGACTTCTTGCCCAAGATCTTGGCGATCGCCGCCTTGTGGTTGTCGGAAATCCCGTAGTGGTCCCCGTACAAGATCAGGACGGAATTCTTACGCAAGCCGGTCTTGTCTAAGTAATTGAGTAGCTCCCCGATCGATTGGTCGAGGTAGTGGGCGGTTTGAACGTACGGGTCAACCGTGTCGTCACCCGTCGACAGCTTCGGGAAGTCGGTGTCTTCGCTGTGGATGATGTACGGGTAGTGGTTCGTCACCGTAATCAACTTAGCGTAGAACGGTTGCGGCAGCTGTTGTAAGTATTCGGCCGTGTACTTCAAGAACAGCTTATCCTTGGTCCCGTAACCGACGTCGGAATCCTTAACGGTCGGGAAGAAGTCCTTAGAGAAGAAGTATTGGTAGCCAAATGACTTGTAGGCGTTGTCCCGGTTCCAGAAGGATGGCACGTCCCCGTGGAAGGCGGCCGTCGAGTAGCCGAGCTTTTGTTCCAGCAGGGCCGGGGCCGCTTGGAAGGTGTTGGTGGTCCCGTCAATCGTCATGGCCGAACCTTCTGGCAGACCAAAGAGCGAGTTTTCCAACATCATTTCGGCGTCGGACGTTTTCCCCTGACCTACTTCGTGGAAGAAGTTGTCAAAGGCCAACGTGTCGCTAGAGTGGTAGAGCTTGTTTAAGTTGGGCGTTACTTCTTGACCGTCCACCTTATAATCGATTACCCACTGCTGAAGGCTTTCCAGGTGGATGATGAAGATGTTTTTACCCTTCGCCACCCCTTCGTATTGAATGTTTGGTGACGCGTAGTTGGACTTCAAGAACTTCTCGACCGGGGCGAGGTCCTTGGCACTGGCCTTGGCCTTGATCGCACTGGTTTGGGTGGCCTTGATCCCATCGTAAATCGTGTAGGCTTCCAGCCCCAAGTACTTAACGATGTAGTTAGAGTCAAAAGTTCGGGTCAGAAGCTGGCTCCGGTCGCTTTCGGCCATCCCGAGATTGGCGCCAAACAGGACAAAGCCCAACGCCGTAAAGGTCGCGGCGTAGCGAATTTTAAAGTAGCGCATATCGACGCGAACAAAGTGGAAGAGCAAGATGACGATTAAAATCACCACGTCCAAGTAGACACAAAAGTCGCTTGGTTTCATGATTTTGGCCAGACTCTTCCCCAGGTTATTGGAGGTCGACCCCGACCCCTTGATCACGTTCATCGTGATGAAGTCGGAAAATTCACGGTAATAGAGGATGTTGGCAAACAGCCAGGTGGACAAAAGCAGGTCCACGATTACCATCACCCAATAGGATAACCGCCCGCGAAAGTATAACCCAATCCCCAAGAAGACGATTGCGCTGGGGATCGTGTTAAAGGCAAGCAGGAATTGCTGCACCGCCCCGGTCGCTCCCAGAGTGAACTTTGTTTGGTACGCCCAGTAACTCTTGATCGCAAACAAGAGCACCGTTAAAAGAAAGAACCTGAGCTTGGTATTGAAGACCGCCCGGACCTTTCGCAGCGCTGTTTTCATAATTTGTGTTCCTCCATCAAAAATATCAACATTCTCTATCATACAAGAATTCCGGGCATTGGCAATTACTTGACCATTTTTTTCGTAAATGCTTAAGAATTTCCTATTTCCTGGGAAATATTTGAAAATAGAGCGGTGCCCCGCCGTTGATCCCGGGAAATTAACCATTTACCAAGCCGCTGGCCGGGTGTATGATCATTGGCGGACTTTATAAGAGAAAGAAGAATATATACATGCAAATTTCCCAATCCCGGGCCAACCTGATGCTGGTCCTCGTTGCCATTTTGTGGGGCTCCTCCTACGTCTTTGCTAAGCAAGTTGTCGACGCCGGCATGCAGTCGGGGCTGATCAACGGCTGCCGGGGCACCTTTTGCGTTGCCGCCGGTTACCTGCTCTTCCACGCCAAGATCAACCAGATGAGCCGCCGCGACCTCAAGATCGGGCTGACCGCCGGGTTGATTAACTTTTCCGGCTACTACCTGCAAACGGCCGCCCTGCGCTACACCACCCCGGCCAAGAACGCTTTTTTGACGACCATGTACGTGGTGATCGCCCCCTTCATCCTCTGGTTATTTTGGCACCAGGCCCCGCGGCGCAAGGATTACTTCGCCATCATCCTAGCCGTGATCGGCATGGCGTTGCTGTCCGGAATCTCCCCTGCTAACTTCACCCTCCAGTTGGGCGACCTCTTGACCTTAATCTCAGCGATCTTTTGGGCCCTGCAATTAATCTACTTTGCCAAGTTTGCCTCCACGGTCTCCTCGCCCTGGATCGTGATCTTTTTAATCGGACTAGTGCAGGGGAGCCTCGGTTGGGTTTGCGCCCTCTTGTTTGAGCGGCCAAGCTTTGCCCACGTCCACTGGCTCCAGGCCCTGGTTCCGTTAGCCATCCTCGCCATCGTGGTTACCTTCTTAGCCCAGGGGATGCAAATCACCGCCCAGCACTTCACCACCCCCACGGCGGCCGGGATCATCCTAATGCTAGAATCGCTCTTTGCCTCTTTGATGTCGGTGGCGCTAGGCTTTGACCGTCTCACCCCACAATTAGTCATCGGCGGGGTAATCCTAATTTTGGCCAACCTGCTCATGCAACTCGACTTGGCGAAGATGCCGTTTGTCAAAAGAATTTCATCAAATTAAAAAGGACCAGGAGAAATGGAAATTTCCCCTGGCCCTTTTTGTTGTTGGCTGTCATGCATAACTTACGGCCTGCTGGACAGGCTGGGTCGCACTCACTTCGTTTGGTACAATTCCCCCGGAATCTGGCCAATCAGGTCCGTAACCGGGCCCACACTGGTCACGGTCAGGGCGTGCATCGCCCGTGAACAAATCGTGTAGACCAACTGGCGTTCCGCGTCGCCTTGGTACTTAGCCTGGTTGGCATCCCAAACGATCACGGCGTCAAACTCCAGTCCCTTGGCTAAGTAAGACGGTACCACGATCGTCCCCTGGGCCAGCCGTTGATTTTCGGTCTGAATCAGGGTGACCGCTTGCCCGGCCTCCTTTAGAAGAGCGGTGATCTTTTCGGCGTCGGTCAGCGTCTTGGTGATGATGGCGGTGGTGTCGTGATCGGCTTGGTACTTCGCTAAGGTTGCCACAACTTGGTTAACGGCGTCCTCTTCACTTGGCGCCGTCAGCACCCGCGGCAGTTCCCCTTCCCGTTCAAAGGCCTCAATAGCTTCCCCGTCCTTTAGGATCGCCTTAGTAAAGTTGGTGATCTGCTTGGTCGACCGGTAGGAACGGGTCAGCTGAATGACCTTGGTCTTTTCCGGTTCAAACATCGTGCCCAACTGTTGCAAGAGGCTCCGGGCGTTGTTGTGGGTGAAAATGGCTTGGTTTAAGTCACCTAGCAGGGTGAAGCGGGCCTTGGGGAAGCAGAACTTGAGGTAGGCCAGCTGGAAGGCGTCGTAATCTTGGACCTCGTCGACAAAGACGAAGCGGATCTCGCGTTGGCCCCGCTTACCGGTCAAGAGATCGTATAAGTACAGGTAGACGCTGATTCCGTTGGCGCTCATCCGCTTTTCCTTGAGGGCCGCTAACTGGTCGTCAACGTAGCCCGCCCATTCGTCTTCGGTCAGGCCAAAGTCGGCTAACTTCACTAGCTTCGGAGTCACCCGGAGTAGGTGGATGTATTGGGCGTTGATGTTCATCCAGCGGTTATGGTCGATCGCCTTTTTAATCGGCTTGAAGGCCTCCATTACGATCCGGCGGGCCAGGTATTTGTTTTCGGCCTCTTCGTCCTTAAACTCGCCACCGTACTCGTGGTAAATGACGTCGAGCTCTTCCTTGCTTAGGGTCTGGATCCGTTCTTCGACCCACTTGGAGCGCATCTCACCAGAAATGCGCCGGTTGAGCATCTTAAGCAGCTCCTGCTTGGTAGCGTCCAGCCGGTTCCCCAGGTTGTAGTTTTGGTTAAAGGAGTAGTAGAGCTCGGCGATCTTGTCCTTGCTAAAGAAGGCCTTCTTGTTAAACATCAGGTTCTTAAAGCGCAGGTGGCCATCGCGGCCTAACCGCTTGGCGTAGCGAGTAACGGCGTTAAAGTAGGTCAGGCTGGTTAACAGTTGGCTGGCCCGGGCGTTGACCCCCTCCTGGTCGGCGTCGAAGCGTTCCTGGATTGAGGCGACTTGTAAGCGCGGCACCCGACGGTTAACGTACTGGTAGTAGGTCAGCTGCACCATGTTGTGTTCCCCCAGTTCCGGGAGCACCTGGTCGATGTAGTCGTTAAAGAGCTGGTTGGGGCTAAACAAGATAACCTGCGAGGAATTGAGGTTGCCCCGGTAGCGGTACAAGAGCCAAGCGACCCGCTGCAAGACGGCCGCCGTCTTCCCACTCCCAGCCGCCCCCTGCACGAATAACAGGTCGGCGTCGGTGTTACGAATGATCCGGTTTTGGGTCCGCTGGATGGTGGTGACGATGCTCTTCATCTTGGTCGACGAGTGGTTGTTTAAGGCCGCCAAGAGCATTTGGTCGGTCACCGTTTCGGCCGTATCGTAGAGGGTCACGATTACGCCGTCTTCAATTTGGAACTGGCGCTTTAACTTCACATTGACGGTCTGTTGGCCATCGGGGGTGTCGTAGGAAACCTCGCCCAGTTCGCCCTCGTAATAAATTGAAGAGATCGGCGCCCGCCAGTCGTACACCAAAAAGTGGTCCGGCGAGTCGGCAAAGGAGGCCAGGCCGATGTAAATCGTTTCCGGGGTCTGGCCAGCTTCTTCGGTGAAATCAATCCGGGCAAAGTAGGGCTTGGCCTCGAGGCGCCGGAAGGTCCCTAGGCGATCGGCGGCGTGTTTCCAGGAGTTTTCCCGCTCATCGAGGAGCTGCTGTTGGGCGCGCACCGACATCGCCGTGTCCATCATCCCCGAGTAGGTGGTGGTGTTCATGCGGATCTCGTTGAAGTCCCCGCTAATCGTATCGATGTCTTTTTTAGCGGACTGGATCTTTTGGCTTGCCTCTTGTTCGGCGGCCTTAATCCGGTCAATCACCTGGTCCAAGTGGGCCTGTTCACGTGCTTGGGTTGCGTCAGTCAAATCGATCGCTCCTTTTTGCGTAAAATCAATCTAATTATTATAGCACGATCAGCAATCCCTTTCCGCTCCAACGCTCTTCAATTTTGGTAAAGCTTTTGGTATTAATGATTAAATTATTCGCCCTAACCATCATTTCCCCCTAAAATAAGGGTATTAGAACTTTAGAAAGGAAGCCTTCCCTCATGCTCAGCCAACTCACCTATGGGCTCACCCACATTCCGGAAGTCATCATTCCGCTCTTTCAATCCGTCGGTAACTGGGGGTACCTGTGTCTCTTTTTGATCACCTTTATGGAAACTGGTTTGGTCGTTTTCCCCTGGCTGCCCGGCGAGTCCTTGATTTTTGTGGCGACCTCGCTATCGGCCGTTTCGACCAACCAAATCCACATTGAAATCTTGTTGCCGGGCTTTTTTATCGCCGCCTTGCTGGGTGATACGGTCAATTACTTGATCGGCACCCGGCTAATCAAGCTCCCCTGGCTCTTCAAACGCCTGGATGGCCCTAACCTGGAGCGAGCGCGGATCTTCTTTCAACGCCACGGCATTAAATCGGTCATCTTCGGCCGCTTCGTCCCCCTGATTCGAACCTTTGTCCCCCTAATCGCCGGGTCCTCGGGCCTCAAAGCCCGCCGCTTTTTGATCGGTAACTTAATCGGCAGCGCCCTGTGGGTCTTGTTAGCCGGGGTGGCCGGCTACTACTTCGGCACGATTAGTTTCGTCAAGGACCAATTCTCCCTGGTTTTACTAGGGCTAATCTGCGTCTCCTTTTTGCCGGCCGCCATCGTCTGGGGGATCAATCGCTTACGCCGCCACATCATCATGAAAAAGGGCTCCTTTTAAAACCCTCGGTTCCGCATTTCATAATGTTTTCTGGTATACTTACAATTAAATGTTAGGCACCCCAAGGCGCTCCGCCGGCGGGTGCCAACTGTTAATTCGTTACGATTGTGAGGGAGAAAAATTTATGGCAATTAACGTCTACTTTGTTCGCCACGGCCAAACCTACTTGAACCTCTACCACCGGATGCAAGGGTGGTCCGATTCACCGCTGACCGAAAAGGGGCTGGCTGATGCCGCCCGGGCCGGTCAAGCCTTAGCCAAGGTTGACTTTGACTACGCCTTTTCTTCGGACCTGAAGCGGACGATGGAAACGGCGCACGAACTGTTAGCCAACCACCCGGGTAAGCTAACCGACGCCACCCCAGACCCGGCTTGGCGCGAAGAATTCTTTGGCTACTTTGAAGGGCTCAATTCCGATGCCACCTCCTACACGGTGTCACGGGAATTCCGGACCTTTGAAGAAATGATCGCCAACTACGGTGTCGAAGCTACCCGCAACAAGATTGCGGCCGCCGACCCGTTCGAACAAGCCGAAGACGACGACGCCTTTTGGAAGCGGTTGGAACCGGGCTTTGAAACCCTACGCCAACTACCGGACGGCTCCAACGTCCTCGTGGTTTCCCACGGGATGACGATCCGCTCCATCGGTAGTCGCCTTGGCGGGGCAGAGTACACTACCCAACCGCAAAACGGCGCGCTGGCCAAGCTGGTCTTGGACCAAGACGGCGCCCACTTCGCCTTTTACAATCAACTCCAGGTTCCTGAATAGATAGGGGGAAACTTCACCTCAATGGATACCACCGTTCCCAGTGAAAAAGTGATTATCATTGGCTTAAACACCGGCCAGGCCAACTACGAGTACTCAATGTTAGAGCTGGCCGAACTGGCCCAAGCCAACCACATGGAAGTCATCGACCGCCTCGACCAGTCCCTCGACCGGCCCAACGCCGCTACCTACTTTGGTAAGGGGAAGGTTGAGGAACTGACCCAGTTTGCTACGGCCGAGCAAGCCCCCACGATCATCGCTAACGACGAGCTGACGCCCAGTCAGTTAGCCAACCTAACCGAAGCCACCAAAATCCGGGTGATCGACAGGACCGCCCTAATTTTGGAGATCTTTGCCCAACGTGCCCAGAGCCGGGAAGCCAAGATCCAGGTTCAAATTGCCCAGCTTCAGTACCGCCTGCCGCGCCTACACACGGCGGCCAACCAGTCCTTAGACCAACAAACCGGTGGGGGGGCTGGGTTTGCCAACCGGGGATCCGGGGAAACCCAGATCGAAATGGACCGCCGGGTGATCCAAAAGCAAATCGCCCACCTACGCAACGAACTCAAGGAAATCGCCAAGTCCGAAGAAACCAAGCGGGCCAAACGGGACCGGGATACGATCCCCACGGCGGCCTTAGTCGGCTACACCAACGCCGGTAAGTCGACGATCATGAACCAGCTGGTGGAACGCTTCGGGGTCTCGTCCGAAAAGAAAGTCTTTGAAAAGGACATGCTCTTTGCCACCTTAGACACCTCGGTGCGCCAACTAACCCTGCCGGACCAAAAGCGCTTCTTGCTTTCCGACACGGTCGGTTTCGTTTCTAAACTGCCGACCCACCTGATCGAAGCCTTTAAATCAACCTTAGCCGAAGCTGCCAGCGCCGACCTCTTGATCCAGGTGATCGATTACTCTGATCCCCACCACGAGGAAATGATGGCGACGACCGATGAAACCCTGCGCCAAATTGGGATCGAAAACATCCCGATGGTCTACGTCTTTAACAAGGCCGACAAGACCGAGGTGGCCTTCCCGACCATGGAGGGTGAAGACCGGGTCATCGTTTCGGCTAAGCAGGACAGTTCCATCGACCTGATCGTCAAGGTCATCCGCCAGCACCTCTTTAAGGACTACCAGGAGGCCACCCTGTTGGTGCCGTTTGCCGACGGTCACGTGGTTTCTTACTTAAACGAACACACCAACATCTTGGACACCGACTACCTACCGGACGGTACCAAGCTACGGTTAGAGATCGCCCCTGAGGACCTGCACCGGTTCCAAAAGTACTTGCTGACGGAATAAAGGAAGTGGGAAATAACCTTCTCGACAGACCGTATGACTAAGCTAGGGAGAAGGTTGGTGCCTTGGCACCGTTCTTCGCCCGTACTTAGGCACTAGGTCTGTGGTCATTTTCCACGTTATCAGTGAGTGTGACCCAGCCATTAAGCAGGTCGTTAGGGATAATATTAAATATAACCAGGGCCGGGAGAGCACGTCTCCCGGCCTTTTTAGGAAGTGTTAACATGCAAATTGTTCAAGCCACCCTCTATCGCCTTTCTTTGCCCCTCAAACACCCCTTCACGACTAGCTTTGGGCAGCTGGGCGCCAAGCAGTGTTTGATCTTAGAACTAGTTGACGAGTTAGGCCACCACGGCTTTGGCGAGGGGGCCGCCTTTGAGGTTCCCTTTTACACCCCGGAATTCTTAGACGGCGACTGGGCCCTGTTAGAGCGCCAACTCCTCCCCCGCCTCTTAAAGACGCCCCTGGCCCATCCCGATGACGGTGACGCCCTGTTTTCCTACGTCCGCCACAACGAAATGGCCCGCGCCGCCATCAACTGCGCCCTGTGGGACCTCTTTACCCAGCGAACCGGCCAGTCTCTAGCCCAGGCGATCGGCGGTACCAAGACCCAAGTCGAGGCCGGCGTCAGCATCGGCATCCAACCCTCCCCAGCGGAACTGGTGACTAAGGTGGGCGACTACCTGGCGGCCGGCTACCGACGGATCAAGATGAAGATCCAGCCGGGGCATGACTACGATTACCTGCGGGCGGTTAGGGAGGCCTACCCGAACGCGATGCTGATGGCCGACGCCAATTCGGCCTACCGGCTCAGCGACCTCCCCCTGCTAAAACGGCTTGACGACCTCCACTTAACCATGATCGAGCAACCCTTAGGCGCCGATGACCTAGTCGAACACGCCGCCCTCCAAGCCGAACTGGCGACCGCCCTGTGCCTAGACGAGAGTATCAACTCCTTAGCAGACGCCGCCACGATGGCTAAGCTGGGCAGCGGCCGGATCATTAACGTTAAGGTCGCCCGGGTGGGAGGACTGAGCGCCGCCAAACGGATCCAGGACTTTGCCAGCCAGCACGGCTTAGAATGCTGGTGCGGGGGAATGTTAGCCACCGGGATCGGGCGGGCCTTTGACCTGGCCGTTGCCACCCTCCCCGGCTTCACCCTCCCTAACGACATTTCAGCCGCCGCACGCTACTTTGACCAAGACATCACCACCCCGCCGGTTACCCTAAATGGGGCCATGATTGACGTGCCAACCCAAGTTGGGCTGGGATTTGAAGTCGACCAGGCAGCCCTGGCCAAGTTCACAACCCAAACCGTTCAAGTTAACCGATAACGCTAAAAGGCGCCCGCCCGTTCGTAGTTCGAACTAGGCTGGCGCCTTTTTAGATCTGCAATTACTTTCCGGCCCCACCTTCGTTATCGGCCTCCCCGCTCGACCACACCTTCGTGGCGTAGACCGAGTTGAACAGGAGGGCCGCTTGCAGGGCCACCTGCGATAAGTTGGCCCCCAAGGAACCAATGTGGGTCGCCCCAGTCATCACTTGGACGGCTAAGATCCCCCAGTAGATGATGTTCGCCAAGTTGACAACGATCCATAGTGACCAATTTTCCTCAAACTTGAGGATGTAAAGAATTTGGGCGATGAAGGAAACGACGAAGTTAATCGAATCAAAGTAGGGTAGCTGGCCGTGAACGGTCGCTAAGATCCACCAACCGATCGCCCAGGCCACAAAGGCACCGCCAAAGATTAAGCCCCGGGTGCGGCTCGAGAAGCGCTTGGTGGCTTCGTCGTGGCCCCACATGAACCAGCCGATTGGTTGTGAGATAACGTAGAAGATGTCCATGGCAAAGGAACCGTAGGCGTGCGAGATCCAAGCGACGTAGGTCATCGCTAGGCACTGAATCACCCCGAAGATAAAGGAAATCTTGCGCCCCTTCATTCCGTAGACCAAACACAAGGTCCCAAAGACCCCCGACACCATCCCGATCACGCTATCCGGTGCGATTAGATAAACGAGCACCTGTAGGGCGATGAGGACGCTAACGTAGATAACCTCAAACTTCTTCCAGTTGGTAAAGAGCTGGTTATACCACCAGCCGTGGCGTGCGTTTTCCATGGTTTCCCTCCTCAAAATAACCATAATGATATTAAAACCATCATAAGCGGGGTGCCGGAGGGTGACAAGCCCCAATTAAAAATGGGATTGGAAAATTTTCCAATCCCATAACGTGCTCCCCAACCACGGGCCTGGTGTCTAAGCAGGATGAAGAACGCCACGTTCCGTGACAACCTTCATCCCAGCTTAGCCAAACGGCCCGTCGAGGAGGTTGGTCCGCACTCACTAAGATAACGTGCTCCTCAGCCGCAGGCCTAGTGTCTAAGTACGGGCAAAGAACGGTGCTGGCGCACCAACCATTTGCCCTAGCTTAGCCCACGGCCTGCTTTAATGGCTGAGTCGCACTTTCTATTGCTCATCAATCACCACGTCTTCGTTGACCTTGGCGGCCTCCTTTAGGTCTGGCCCGTCAATCCGCGAGGCAATCGCCCAGCGGTAAACGATTAAGGACAAGATCGTGATCACCACGAAGTCATACGGGTACTCGATCAAACCGGTCCCGCCAAAGCCCTTGCTCCCGACGTAGGAAAGCACCGACAGGGCGACCAGGTAAAAGAGCATCCATAAGGACCCCTTCAGTTGCGTCCGGAGCGGCACGTGGTCGTATTTAACTTGGTAGTAGGCGTAAATTGGTAACCCTAAAACAACCACGAAGATCACTTCGACGGTCGTTGGCCACATCGCCCAGTAAATGACCATGCTGGTCAAGACAAAGGATAAGGGGGCGACCCAAGACAGGGCCTTGGAGTTGAAGGGCCGGGTGAAGTTAGGCCGCATCTTGCGCAGGGAAACGGCGGTTACCGGCCCGGTGGCGTAGGCCACAAAGGTTGAAACCGAAACGACCGTCGCCAGCTTGGACCAGTCGCGGAAGAAGAAGACCAGCACCATCGCCAAGACCAAGTCGGCCACCATGGCAAAGCGCGGAATCATGTAGCGGCGGTTTAAACGTCCCAGCCAGGCTGGGATGTTGCCGTTGCGCGTCATCGCCGCTAACGTCCGCGCCGAGGTGGCCACGAAGGTCACCCCGGTCCCAAACGGCGAAACGAAGGCGTCCATGTACAAGAGGATTGACAGCCAGGTCAATCCTAACAGAATCGCCAAGTCGGCAAAGGGCGAGGAGAAATTAATCCCCTGCCAGCCCACCTTCGCCAAGGTGGTTGGGTCGACCGCCCCGATGAAGGCGACCTGCAGGGCGATGTAAATCACCGCCGTAATCGTCAGGGAGATCCACACCCCGCGGAAGATATTTTTTTGCGGGTTCACCATTTCACCGGCCATGTTGATGACGGTTTGGAAGGCGTCGTAAGAGAGGATGATCCCAGAAACGGTCACCGCCTCAAAGATCCCGCGGGTCCCGTTTGGCATGAAGGTCGCGGTGCTGTGGCCGAAGTTCCCCGGGTGAAAGCCGACCACGATCAAGGTCACAATCGTCAAGGTCGGGATGACTAATTTAAAGACCCCGACTAAGGAGGTAAAGCGGGTCAACACCTTGACCGACCAGAAGTTGATTAGGGTAAAGACCAGCATGAAGACGTACACGACCAAGAGCCCCTCGGTCGTGATTGCCCCATCGTGCATAAAGTTGGCCGTCCAGTTGGCCCACTTCCACGGCCAACCAGCCATGTATTGGACACAGGCGACTGCTTCGATCGGGATCAGGGTGATCAAAGAGACCCAGTTGGCCCAGGCAGCTAAGAACCCCAGTAAGGGCCCGTGGCTGTACTGAGCAAAGCGGCTCATTCCCCCGCTTTCGGGAAACATGGTCCCCAATTCAACGTAGTTAAAGGCGATCAGGATCATGATCGCCGCCCCTATTACCCAGGAAATAATGGCGGCCGGACCAGCAACCTTGGCGGCCGTCCCCGAACCAAACAGCCAGCCAGAGCCGATCAGAGACGATAGCGCCAGCATCACCCCGGAAAAGAGGCTAATCTTATTCTTTGGCATGATTACTCCATTCAAATGAAAACTAAGGCAGGAATCCACCGATTTTTATCGGTGGAGGAATGCCCCTACTTTAGCGCCTAATGGCGCTATTTTTTTGTTTTGGTCGTCCAGCATTGCTTTTAGTCGTTCGTTGTTCATCGATATATTTCTTAACCACCTCCTTACTCATATTGCCTAGTGTGCTCATGTAGTAGCTTCGTGACCAAAGATTGCCGCCCCAGTATTGTGATTGACGGATTTCTGGGTGATTTGCTAAAAATAGGCGAGCGCTACCGCCTTTGAATGCTTTAACAACATTGGTTGCTGAATGCTTAGGTGCGAAACTGATCAGCAAATGCACGTGATCTGGCATAACTTCCATTTTTTCGATTATGATTTCATTGAGATCGGCAATTCGCTGTAAGATGCCTTTCATCTCAGCAACTAATTGTGGAGTAGTAAAAGTCTGATGGCGATACTTGGTTACCCAAATTAGATGGAAATGGAAATTATAAACGTAGCCACGGGCATAAACGGCGTCTTTTATTTTGCTCATTAGTAATAACTCTTTTCGCTATGTTATAATTATATTATAGCATAATCATTGTATAATGGTAATTGAGAAAAGAGGTGAAATTATGCCACAAACAAGGCTGCCATTTATGATGGGTTTGAAATTAGTAATGTATCCCAACCATCATCAAGAACGAGTCGCTTGGAAAAATCTAAATGCTTCGCGTTTTATCTATAATCAGCTGTTGGCTAATAGTTGGGTGGATAGTGCCATCAAACGTAATAAACTTGACCAACAATACCCTATTCCGGCTGAGTATTGGCGATACAAAACAACTAAGCAGGGTAAGGGAACGCTGCTTAAAGCATCTCAAATTCGCCCAACCGGTCTAGCACGAATCAAAGGCAATCCACGTTATCCATGGCTAGATGACAGCGATTTGGATAGTGATATGTTTACCAACACTGAGATTAATTACAAGAATGCCTGGAAAATGTTTCATAAGGTTCATACTGTCGGAATACCAAAATTTAAACGAAAGAGCCGTCCTGTGCAAAGTTACAGCACCTCAAATCATTACAGCTCCAGCCAAGTTAACGCTAAAGGCGGTTTGCCATCTCTTTATAACGGGTCGATTCATTTCACTGCAGATAGTCAGCATTTGCAATTGCCTAAGTTGGGGTTGGTCAAGGTGAAGCCCACTCGATCATTACCTACTAACGCAATGATTCGCATTGCGACCGTAACAATCAAGCACCACCCATCGGGTAAGTGGTTCGTTGCACTGCTATTGAAGAGCGACAAACCGTTTAATGCCCAATTGCCAAGAGCAAATAGTGAAGTTGGTATTGACTTGAACACGGATAACTTCTTAACCGACAATAATGGCCAAACCATTAAAAACCCTCGCTACTACCGTACAATCAAAAAACGACTAGCTAAGGAACAGCGTATTCTTTCACGTCGATACCGGCGGGCTAAGAAAGAGCATCGTTCTTTACGGAACAGCAAAAATTATCAAAAGCAAAAGCTGATCGTTGCTCGTTTGCACGAAAAAGTTCGCAACCAGCGAATCAACTTCTTACATCAAGTTTCGACTGCTTTGATCAAGAACCACGATCTTGTAGTCGCTGAAGATTTGAAAAGCAAGAATATATTGAAAAACCATGCTCTCGCTATGAGCATTAGTGATGTTGGTTGGCGAACGTTGCTTACACTCTTAGAATATAAAGCTCCCAAGTATGGACGGACTTTTATTGAAATCAATCCGGCATATACAACGCAAATATGCAATCGTTGTGGTTTTAGAATGGGGACCAATGGCACGCAGAAGCTTACACTGAAAGACCGTACTTGGACATGCCCTTGTTGTGATACGTTTCATGTACGCGACCAAAATGCCGCTCAAAATATTTTGGCAAAAGGCCATCTGGAATTAACTAAGCCATTAACCGAAAACAGTCCGATCTATCGTTAGATATATTTATGGGCGTTTGGTAACTCACGTCCTAAGCCTAGGTAATTGGCAAGTAAGACACAGCTATTTCCGAAGCACTCAGATTGTTGAGACTTAGCCGTGCGTGCTCTATCTAGGTAAGTTGTGGCTAGTACTACGCGAAGTGATGAATTTCCATAGGAAGTCTACAAGCCACCGAATGTATTCGGTGCGTAGTTGACATGATTAGTGATAGAGAATAGTATAGCACAGCTCAGCGCAAGCAAACAAAAAGCCCCGCCCAAAGCGGAGCCGTTAACTTTTCAGTACCGTGGTTACTTAACGATGTTTTTAGTCCGTTGGCCCTTAATCACGGCGACCACGTCGTCTAAGGAGATCCGAACCATGTTACGGACGGCCACGTTGGTAAAGAAGGCCACGTGCGGGGTGATCACCACGTTAGGCATTTCTTCAAGTTCGTGGTAATCGTCGGGCACCTCTTCGGCGTCGACTTGCTTACCAAAGTAGGTCGTTTCGTCGGCCAGGGTGTCCAAGCCGGCCCCACCTAGGCGGCCGCTGTTTAAGGCGTCAATCAGAGCTTGGGTGTCGACCAAGCCCCCGCGGGCCATGTTGATCAAAATAGCGTTGTCCTTCATCATGGCAATGGCGGCGGCGTCAATCATCTTTTCGGTGCTTGGCAACAACGGCACGTGCAAAGAAAGGATGTCGGACTCCTTTAAGACCGTCTCGAAGTCAACGTATTCCATGTATGGGGCCAGTTCTGGGTCCGGGTGGCGGTCAAAGGCGATCACCCGTGCCCCCAACGCCCGGTAGATCTGGGCGGTCGCCCCACCGATGTGACCGGCCCCGATCAAACCAACGGTGCAGGTGTAGATTTCCTTGGCGATTAAATCACCCGACCAGCGGAAGTCGTAGTCGTTGTCCATCCGCTGGTTGAAGCGTCCAATGTTTCTGAGCAGGTACATGGCGTGGGTGACCCCCATTTCGGCGATCGCCCGTGGTGAATAAATCGCCACGTTGGTGATCGTGATCCCGTTTTGGGCCGCCGCTTGAAGGTCAAACATGTCGACCCCGGCCGTCCGGGTGCTGATCTGCTTGATCCCCAGCTCGTGAAGGGCGCGATAAACCTCTTCATCAATCCGGCTGGTCTGCTGCACGCTGACCCCGTCGTAGCCCTTCGCCATGGCAACCGTTTCCTTGGTCAGGGGCACCATCTCCATGGTCACCTGGTTACCAGTTTCCTTGGCCCATTCCTCGGCGTAGGTCCGTTCGTGCTCGTGGGTACTGTACATTAGAATCTTCATTTTGGTACTCCTTTGGTTAGTTTGCTTATTTCAAATTTATGATAGCGCGCCGGGGTACCGTTTTCAAACTGAAGCACCATAGTCCTTGATCGCCTTCACGATCGCTTCGGCGGCGTGACCATTCCCGTACGGGTTGGCCGCCGTCGCCATCCGGGTGTATTCCAGCGGGTCCTCCAATAGACCGTTCAGGGCGGCCTTGATCCTTGCCGGGTCGGTCCCGACGAGCTTCAAGGTCCCGGCCCTGACCCCTTCCGGCCGTTCGGTACTGTCGCGCAACACCAAGACCGGCCGGTTCAATGACGGTGCCTCTTCTTGGATCCCGCCGGAGTCGGTCATGATCAAGTAGGAGCGGGCGGCGAGGTTATGGAAGTCAACCACGTCGAGCGGGTCGATTAGATAAACGTTGTGCACCCCGTCAAAGACGCGGTGGGCGACTTCTTGAACCGCGGGGCTCAAGTGAACCGGGTAAACC
>SKES01000493.1_pt1 | contig 35040 bp, 54 predicted proteins | sample 4826851 | NCBI WGS metagenome assembly SKES01 (sample SAMN11008803, study PRJNA524170) | human gut metagenome | biome: Human fecal sample; material: Feces; isolation source: fecal sample from pouch patient p52 | host: Homo sapiens | place: Israel: Tel-Aviv | collected 2016-09-04 | reverse complement strand
TTGTTCATCAAGCATCTGTTGGTAGGAAAGCTTGCCGGTCAATATTTGCAGATCATTTGGAACAATTCTAGGTTCATATGTTTCGTCCATAATTAGCCTCCTAAATTAGTTGTTTCCAAACAAATTCATTTGTCTGATACACACACATATAGACTTTATCCGTAGTGCCTTTAAGAGTATAAATGTCGCCACGAACACTAGCATCAGGGTTAGGAAGCGAAGTAACGTCAGCAACTCTGATTACTCGTGAGCCATCAGTATTGCTAGTTGGTTCACCGAATTTATACATCAGATTGGAACTATTAACCCAAAGGTTGCCAGAATTTACCGATAAATTGTGAGTATAGTTGGCGGCATTATCAGTGCTTGTAATGTTAATTGACCGATTAGTAGTTTTTAATACACCATCATTGTTATAGTATTGTGGATAAGCACCGACAATTTTAAGATTTGGAATGTTACAGTTTTCTATGATTGAATTATCCGCATTATTGGTGGCAACGGAAGCCGTCTGACCGTTCAAATTTTTAAGCGAATATGACTCGCAATTGACCAAGTAGAAATCCATTTGTGCTGTACCAGTTGCTACTCTTATCCCATCCAAAGTCAGTGTTTTAGCACGATTGGCTTGCACAGCATACTTGAATGCACTATTAGCTGCACTGATCAATAAGTTCTGTGCCGTTACTCCCTGCTTAAACCAACTGGCCTGACTTTCGTCATAGCCAACTCTGACAGCAACTGATGCAGCGTTCAAACCGGCAATGCCTGAAATACTGATATTATCGAAAGCAACTGGTTTTAGTGCATTTTGTATCGATGGTAGTACATCAATCCCAACTGACGGTGTATCACGTCGGTTCTGCACAGCAATCCAGCCATTTGTAAATGTCACGCCACCGTCGGTCGAGAACGTCCTGATACCGTTGGCACAGTAGTCACACTCAAACTTATCGGAAACAAAGTAAAGGACATCTTTGATGTTATAGCCCAAATCATAGCCGATAAAATTAACATTGCTAAGACGGACAGATTCTGGACGCTGATAACTACCAGAGTGACTATCACCGACAACTTCAATTCCAGTATTATAATCGTTGAGTGCACCTAACTCCAATGTATCGATATTACAAGTAACATCATCGATTGTTGTTTGCACTACTTGACCACGTAACAAAAATGGATTGAAAACATTCGTCATGCCAATCTTATTAATCGTTGTCCTGAACGAATCAGTCAAATTGAATGCATATTTGAACCGTCCTCCGCTTATTTCGATATCATGGAAATGGTAAGCAACAGCACGCTTAGTATCATTCTCCTGTGACTTAAAAACTGTATTTGAATCGGCGTGGTTATCCTTTGATTCCACTCTAAAATACGCAATATCAGCGATGGTTCTACCGCCGATTGCCAGTTCAAAAAGGTCGGTATTTTGCGCGTTAAAGATTGTTTGGTTGGCCCCAGCGCCGATAAAATTCTGTAAATTTAGTGAGATGGTCTTAGTGATAAGGTAAGTCCCTGCCGGTACAAACACACTTTTACCGGTGTCAACCGCTGCTTGGATCGCATCACTATCGTCTGCAACTCCATCGCCTTTTGCGCCAAACCATTTAACGTTGACACCACGATCACTAAACTCGTTATTCAGCTTATCTATGAGGTTGGACCCCATAGGTTTAAAAGAAGTTAGTGATCCCAGCAACTCGTCCATCTGGCCTTGAGTGAACAGGTTACTCTGCTTTATTTGTGCTTGTAACGTGGTTAGTAAAGTTGCTGTATCGGCACCCTGCGCGCTCAAAGCCGTAAACAGATCAGTTAGCTTCTGCTTCCATTTATTCAAGTCACCATCAGCATCGTCAATCAACAACTGTACGGCATCAAGGAGCTTCTGTAATTCTGTTCTGAATGGCGACTTATTGACAAACATGTCTGGATTACCATTGTAGACATGGAACCAGACATTGAATGTTGTCACTCGCTTACCATCAGCATTTTGTAACCCTAAGAAGCCATAAAAATAACCTTCCTGTGGGAACATGGTTCCAGGAAGATTCATCTTAACTCGACCCAATCCAACAATATCACCGCTAGTCCCAACATAGCTAACTGCTTCACCGGTTTCAGCTGTAACTTGGTTATTCTCATCAAGACTACCAACAAAACCAGTCAGAAATGGCACTAGCCCATCTTGAAACTGTTGTGCTAGCCCCCGCTCTTTAAATTGAACAACCAATGGGACTTGTTCATCGCCCACTCGGCCGTTGAAACTATCACTCAAGTTAAACGCATCACCTGAACCAATTTGTTGTTTGTACGTATCCAACGTAATCGTACTAATCATTTACTCACCTTCCTCAATCTCTACTACTTTGCCGTTAACAATTTGGATCGGTACATCATACTTAATCAAAATGTTGACGATAGCTTGAACATTATCCTCGTAAACGTTTATTTTGCCAGATATATCGTCAAATTTATTTTTAAGATCATCTACTCCAAGCTCATCAGTATCTAGTTTATCCAGGTAGGGCTGTATAATCTCAAAATTAGAGATTAACGTATTTCGCAAATTACGATTACCAGTTGGCATATTTTTAATAACTAATTTATTGGCCATTTACATCATCCTTTATCACTGAAACTACACCATTAGAAATACTGAGCTTGAAAATAGTACCTGTAACACTATCTTTAATCCTAATAGCATCAATCGGCTCTGCTTTTAGACTATCTAGCTTTTGCTTATCACTAGCACTTAATAAGCCCTCTGTTGTATCTGTAGCAGCTTCATACTCTTTTAAATTGTCGATTTTTTGCTTATCTGCTGCGGACATTAATCCATCTTGCTTGTCCGTTGCAACCACTGGCAAAAGTTTAGCCAAGCCGATAACTGAATCTACCGAAGTCATTGGCCAATATACATTGCCGTCATCATCTTTTAGATAGCGTCTATGCGTCTGGTTGATAACTGACACTTGATACACCTCCATCAATAGTTCTTAGACCTACAAAATGATTTTCAGCTTTTCTTAATCCATTGGCTACTGCTTTTAAATCAGTTAAAGACTTGTCATGCTTATTAACCCGATTGTTCAAAGTCAGCGAAATGCTTTTAAGCGCCGCAGCTGTATTATCTAATGTAATCGTCGGTAATGTTGCCGGGTTATACGGATTTTGTGTGATTCCAGTAATTGTTACTTCACGCTCTAACCCCATACTGGGAACACGCAAAAACCAACCATCACCTCTAGCAATATTTGTACGCGACAAATATTGCATTGTTAGTTGAATGGTTGGCTCTGTCTGCATATTACCGTCCATATATGATTGCATTGAGACTTGATCAGTAAAACGCTCATCTGATACGGCAGCCCCACGTTGCAAACCGTATTTTTGAATACTACTCTGATTGTTCCAGACAAACTTAACCAAATATTTTCCTTTTGAGGCATCATTACTGCTATCACTGTTATCTGTATCAACTGGTTTTCCGTAACACCAACATTGGTTGATCAAACTAGTGGAATCGAATGATAGATGCACGGCATCCGTATTACCGCCATAAACAAACATATTACCCGTATCATGGCGGAATGTATCTCGTGAGCAAAAGTGAATCATCAAGTTATCTGGTATCATTGCTGCCCCAAACTTATCCAAATAACTCGTTAAAAAATCAAGGAAGGAACTATTACCTAAGTTTTCAATTTGAACTTTTTGAAAATCCCCCGTAAAGTCAATTTGCACTCCTTGATCATTATCCGCTACAAAAGCATTACAAGCACTTTGAAAAGTATAAGTAAGCGTACCTGCATTAATATCTTCTTTACGAATATTTTTAAGCGCCTCATACATAACATGAACTGCTTTAACTTGATTAGTCAGTATTCCATTATCAATCGCTGGAACAGCCTGTTGTATGATATACCGTTGACCACCATAAATGACATAATTTTGAACTTGCAACAAATTGAAAGCCTGTTCGTATTGTGGTACTAAACGTGCAGTAAATGATATTTCCATTGATTGATTTAAAACCCATGCATCCTGAAACGTATCTTGCGCATCATTAATGTTAAGCCGTTCTTCATGGTTGCCTGACCGATCTCTTACTAATAACATTGGATACTTAAACATAGTAGAACGGCGTATCAAAGCTAATATTGGAATCTGTACAGCCAGTTAAAGTAAATTGATTATCACCTAGTTGTAATGAGATAACCCCATGGTTTGTGTCCGATCCACATTGTTGCCCGTTTATAAACGGATTAACACCACTTAATTTCAACTCGTCATTTGCCGTTAAAACACGATTACAGCTGAATGTTTGGCCAGTAGTCGTATTAGTTAATGTTGGTTTCCCGTTGCAATGGATCGTAATGATCAACGGGTGCTGCTTTGTATCCGGTTCAATCATGATATCGCCGATATTTACAACCGTGAATCTATCCATGTTTTGAAAACTATATTGTGGGTCTTGATCCAATCTTAAATTTTGACCAAGTGCCCATAATTCAGAATCAAAGTCCTCAACATCTTGAGTAGTGCCCAGAGATTGACCCAGCCCTGCTGAATTATTAAATGTGACAGTAGCGTAGAAATCTTTTTCATTAGGGTATGTCGGCTTAAAAGTCTTAGTCTTTACACGAAATTTAATTCCAGGATGATTACTAAATGTAATCCAGAATTCATCGCGTGCATACAAGAAGCGTTCCAGTGCTTGATAGCCTAGCGACTGGTCAGCTTCATCGATGCCAAACGAATAAAACTGGCAAGTAATGTCACGTTGATCATATCGTGAACTCATTAGTGTTTGCCCATCTTGTTGTCCTAGTGCTTGGTAGGTATCAGCCGGATTGACATCCGGTAAAGTTGCGTCATACATATAAACGCCCTGCAAATTCGGCACATCAAAACAAGACACCCAATTAGTTCCGTCCACGCTGATAGCATATTCAATTGGATTGAACGGCAATTTATTATCAGTCTCGCCAAAGCGATAAGCATGGGGCCTATCAGTTCGTGTGGAAAATATTTGCATGATACGCTCCTCCTTTCTATTCTGATTTTGTTGGATTATACTGAAAGCATTAAATAAAGTGAGGTAATGACAATGCCACTATTTGGTAAAAGCAATAGCGACGACAAGCCAAAATTAGTTGAAACAGTTGGTCCAGTTCCAGAAGGATATCATTTTACCGATATTCTACTATCAGAAAAAAGGACCTCATCTGGTATTGGAGCCCAATTAAAAATTGTAAAAGATCTTGAAGAAAAATGTAAACAACATGATTACGATGGATTTGCCAATCTTAAATTCTCCGCAGCAGGCGCCGAAACGGGTACTGAGATTACAGTTTTTGGTTACGCAGATGGAATTAAAGCAAACTGAAAAGCATCCCAGTTGGGGTGCTTTTTATATTTGCCCTTGAACACCTGCTAAGCGAAACTTACTAGCCCCAACTCGCTCATTACTTGCTGAAATCTTTTCGCCGTCTAAATACATATCATTATTCTTATCGCGGATCTCTTCCAGTCGTTCAATAACTCGTTCTAACAATGAATTATTAAGTTGCTCAGGTTCGTTGCCTTGTGTGTTACGTACTTGTGGCAAGTGAGCCACATGATTAGGTTCAGTTGCATTACGTAATTGCGGTTGTTCTTGTATTGTGCGTTCATAAGCATCATTCAACAATTGCATTGCATTACTTCTACGCGGATTAACAACAAACTCGTCACCATCTTCTGCAATTGTCGCAAGTTGTGGTGTTAAAGGATGACCACCAGTAGCAAATGAGCTTAACAGACGACTACCTTGTGGACCACTATGCAGCCAATCAACCTTTGGAACACCCCAAATAACGGTGTGTCCAATACTGTTTCGCCAATCGGAGTTATTGAAGAAAGCTAGTAGCTCATCGAGCGGATTCATCCTATTGGTATGGTCTGGCATCGCAAAGGCACCAAATGTCCCTGGTGTGAATTGTAGAATCCCACCAGCTTCATTACCGCCGCTATTGCCATCGTGAATAGTTTGAATCACAGACTTACCACCAGATTCACTCATGATAGTTGCTTGCAAAAGCTCACTGAAACCTGCCGGAAGACTATCAATGTGCATCATCTTAGCAGCTTTTTCAATTAAACCCGGGTTGTAATGACCGGCTTTACCGTCAGATACTTCCAGTGTTTTTTTGGTGCTATTTAACATTTCCTTGAACTTATCCACTGCTATGCTTGATAGCTTGCTAATGGTGCCGCTAGCTAAGTCGCCAAAACTAGCTGCCCCTTTAAATAAGCCATCAGTAGCTTTATGAAGTAGCTTGGAGATATTACCGAGCGGATCTTTGAGGAACTTCTCAACAGCCTCGGCCTTGTCACCAATCCATGAGCCAATGTCAGATAGCTTACCCTTAGTCCAATTAATCGCATTGCCAACAATACCGCCGTGTGCATAATGATCAACACCAGCAGAAGCCATAATAGAAGCTGTTTCATCGCCATTGTATACTCGTGTACCAACTGGCAAAGGTAGCACTGCATTACGTTGATGCGTCATCTTGAGTTCACCAGAAGGTAGTTGTAACAGTTCCTTCCAGTTCTGACCGGCACCATCGTTAACCATCGATAGACGAGTATGCACGACACCACCTTGAGCAAATTTGACTGGCTCTAAATGGTGAACACTGGTTTTATGACCAGTAAAGAATTTCCAAACCGAATCAATAGCATCTACACCGGCATTAATAACGCTCAAAACACCGTTTATGCCGTCTTGGGCAGCCTGTTTAATACCTTTCCAGATATTCTTGAAGAAGTCACCAAGCCCTTGCCACATACCATGCCAAACGGTGCTAATTGCATCTAATACTGATGAAATTATATCGTGCATGCCATTCATGTAAGCTTTAATCGCTTGCGATAGGGCTTTCCAAATGTCTGAAAAAATATTTTTGATATCTCTCCAGACTTTGCTCCAGTTGCCATGAATAATATCAAGAACAGTTTGAATTACGTCAGAAATGACATTCATTGCCCCGATAATTAGTGGCTTAATCACATTCCAAACAGATTTGACTACCGTACTAATAACATTCCAAGCAGCTTTCCAGATTGCTTTGATAATATCCATTCCGGCTGATATAAGGCCTTTAATCACAGCCATGCCTATATCAATAATTGGCTTAATAATCGCCCAAGTTTCTTTTACTTCAAGTGATAGATAACCCCAGGCAACCTTCCAGAGTGCGCTTACCACAGCCATTCCAAGCTTGAGAACTTGCTGGACCATCTTAATCCCAGCCGAAACCACTGGTTCAATCTCTTTCCAGACTGACTGAATGGATTTAACCGCCGCTTTGAAGAAAGGTCCGAATGTCTTTTTGATCCACGTTACAGCATTACCAAGCCACTTAGTAGCATCCTTATACCAATCTTTGATTGTATCAACAAGCCCATTTACGAACTCACGGAACTTTTTATTATGCTTATACAACTCAACTAAAGCTAACACGATTGCCGCAATAGCTGTAATCCAGATGGTGAACGGCACTGCCTTTAGTGCTTTGCCAAAAGCTGGAAATACACCGGTACCTTCTTTTATAGAACCGCTAAATGCCGATATTGCTTCAGAACCAGTTTTAAATGCAGTCGTCTTTTTTAAAACAACCGTCATATCTTGAAATTCCTTAACAAATTCAGTAATCTTCTTCACAGCAAATGCAGCAACCAGAATTTTGCCAAAGCCTTGAATTGCACTCTTGTGTTTCAAAATGCTATCTAAAGCAGATTCGACCTGCTTCAGTGGATCATTAGTTTTTTTAGCATTATCGCTGACTAAGCCAAAGGCATCTGCAATACCTTTGAACATGCCACTGATAGTAGACCAGATAGACTTGGTTAGGATGACCATGATTGAAGTCAAACTCTCAATAATGGCATTAATATCTTTTTGGTGCGCGGCGATATACCCAATTAAGCCAGATGCTTTGCCAGCCATAAATGCTAATCCTTCACCAACAGAATGGGCTAACGCAGTCATGTCCTTAGATTGTAACAAGTTTCTAACGGACTCTAAACCAGATGTCTTAGTATCCACCAGTGGTTGCATCAGGGTTGATTTAATCCCCGTCCAGCTACCCTTAATCTGAGCCATGACCCCTTCACCAGTTTTACCAAAATCTGCAAAAACTTGTTTGGAATTATTTCCAATTTTGGAGATGGCCGTTTCAAATTCGCTTGAAGATACTTTGCCATCAGCAACCGCCTTTTTCAATTGGCTTTGGCTCATGTCTAAAGCAGCTGCAAGTTGCTTAGGCAAAGCCGGGGCCTCAGCAGTCATCCGAGTAAACGCCATACTGGTTAACTTGCCTTGTGATTCAATCTTTTTAAATGAACCTGTCAAGCCATCTGCAGTCTCCACACCTTTACCAGAAGCTACCGCTAAGGCAGTTACCCCAGTAGTCAACGCTTCAGTGTCTTTCACATTATCTGTAAATCCATAAAATTGCTTCTGGATATTCTTGATATCGCCCGCCGCAAAACCAGTTTCATTCCGCAAAGTCACCATGTTACCAGATAGATCTTTAATCTTATTCTGAGGCACATCCATAGCTGACCAAGCCCGAACGGTTTGCTCACCAGATTCGGCTAGTTCTAATCCATCTTTAGCTGACTCGATTAGCTTGCTCCCCAAAGAAGCAATCCCATTCGAAACAATGTTTCCAGCAAATGTACCAACTAATACACTTCTCAGACTACTAGTTTTTTGAGTCGTTTCTTCAGTTTTAGTAGTCAAAGACTTAATTGGTGCTGATACCTTGTCTTCAACTTCCAATGCCGTCCGCTTAGTTTCAGGAATCTTTGACAAAACTTTTTCAAAATCAATTATCTTGCCATCATTAACGTTAGCGGTCAGATCTGTCTTGACCTTTCGCGGAACTTTATCCAAAATAGCGTCAAAGTTCTTGATGCCAGCATCATTGGCTTGAGCTAAAATTTCAGTCTTAACGTCTTTTGGAATCTTTCCTAGCAACGAAACTTGCTCTTTGGCTTTGGCTACTGCATCAGTCGTATTGACTTTGACATCAGCATCAGTTGTCTTCGGAATATCACCTAAGCCATCCTTTACCTTCTTGGCATCATCAATGGCTTTTTGTGCATTACTTGTTACATCAACTTTAGTATCTTTGGGAATTGAATTCATTGATGACTGTAGTTCTTTAGCGTCAGTGACTATCTTTTGAACCGAATCAGCACCGCTGGTTCCTAATGTTCTATATGCGTCTTCCAGTGCTTTCGTTGGATTCACTGATCCATTAACTAAGCTCCGGGCATCCGTTAACATTTGCTTAACACGCGTCAATGGAGCCGTGACATCATCCACAAACGACCAACGAACCTTATCATCAACTACATAATCTGCGCCCACTAGTCGCCACCTCCATTACCGTGCATTAATTGATACAGTGCCATCGTCTGTTCATTTTTATTCTGCTGCTGTTTGATGAAATACGGGTCAAACTGTTGTTTTATCTGCGATTCCTGTCGCTTCAAATTCTCTGTTACTTCTTGGTCGTACTGTTGGTTCTTCTCACCGTCTGCAATAAGAACCGGTCTGGTAAAACTAGCAGCTTGCTTCTGTGCATGTAAATCATCAATTCTAGCCAGCAATGCTCCTTTGAGCATTGCATTATATTCTGAGACCGTTAAATCATAAAAAGCATTAATATCAGTAATACCAATATAACGCCGAGCCCCTTCTAACCATTGACTGAGGCTGTCTGACTGTTTGCTACTGGTGCTGTCATTTTGTCGAAAGCGTTCTCTGCTTCGTTGATCTGATCGAGGCCAACTTGAATCCCGGTCTTCTGCGTTGCTGCCCGTTGATCGTCTTGGTCGGCCAAGGCGTCGAGCTGTGCTTGCAAGACGGTTCGCAATTGATCGTTGCGCTTCTTCCAGGCTTTGGCCTTGATCTTGAAAAAACCACTGTTATTTAGCGCGTTAACCGCATCTTTAAAGGCAGCTTCTTCGGAATCAGTATCCTTGAATACTTGATCATCCAAAGCGTCATACAAATCACTGTCGCTTGGGTGATCACTTGCTAGTGCCGCTTCATAGAATGCTAACAAAGCATCTGGATCAGATTGTACCAATCCAGTAATTAGGTTTGAAAATCCAGACTTATCTTGCTCATCACCCATCTTTTTACCTAGTACCGACCGAAAGCGAAAATTGATAACTGGTGTTAATGACTTACCGTTAATATTTAAAGATTGCATAATTTAAAATCCTTTCTTTCTTAAAAAGTTACTTACCTGTATTAGCTGAACCATTACTTGCTGTGTTATCAGATGGCTGTGATTCATCAGGGATATTAGTCGTCGCACTGTTGTCGCCAACATCTTGACCATGACTGAAGGCATATAGGGCTTTGTCCAACACATCAAATGAACCATCAACTAAGTCAGCTTCTGTAACCCGAGCTGGCTTACCATCTTCATCATCAACGGCTTCGCCTTGCACCTCAAACGTTGCATTTGATTGCGTAATAGCACCAATGCCTTCAGTGATTGGTAGTTGTGGTACAAGGCATTGCGAATACTCAGCTTCTGCACTTCGATTAGGCTTAGTACCTTGTAACGTATTAAAGTCAACCCGCCATAAATGAATCACTTCGCCTTTTGACCAAGCATCATTTAATTCACGATATAGGCTGTCATTTTGGGTATAAACCAAATTAACAACTCGTTGCTGTGTTTTAGCACCCAACGATTTCAACGTGACCGTTTTGGTTTGGACGTTTGAAGCCGTCCGTGTGTTCGTCCCAGAACTAGCACCTTGTAGGCCCATTACCTCTGGTTTACGTGATTTTGGCCAGCTATCACGCTTCCAAAAGTACATAAATTTATCGGCAAATTTTGGACTGATAACTTCTGTTGTTGTTCCAATTCCTGTTGGCATATTTCTGCCCCTTTCTAAATAAAAAGACGCCTAAGCGTCAGTAAGTGATTAGTAATTAACTTGATAGTCTACAAGAATCGGCACATGAAATAAGGTCCGATCTTGTAGTGAATTGTCGGTAAGAATCCGACTAGAATAATGCAGCGCCATGAAGGGATAATTCTGACCAACTAATGATTTCAACCGATCTGTGATAGCTTGCTGTAAGTTCAGTGCATCACCGTATAAATCATGATCTACGTACAAATCAGCATGCAAGGTTAGCTGATCCTGGCTGATAAACTTTAACTGACTAGTATCTGTAACATTATCAAGTTGCAAAGTAACTTGCGGAAATGTCAAATTATCTTCTTCATCACTCGGTAGTAAGACCAGCAGATTAAGACCAGTTAAAGACGCTTGGGCACTTAATAATAGGTCTACGACCGGATATATTGGTTCCACAGCTACGCCTCCTTAATGGCTTGTTTAAGAGCTTCCCTGACGGTCTCGTTCAGCTTGCTACCAATTTCATCACCAGCAGGCTTCATAAATGGCTGTGCAGGCATTCTACCATCCTTCGTGCCGAACTCAACAGCTTGACCGTATTCATAATCTTGCTTCGTCATTGCTTCTGGTGCAATTTCAGTCTGCATTCCTTCTGAATTGTCATGTGCATCAATACTTCGCATTAAATTTCCTGTAGGTTTGTATCCTGATTTTTTGCCACCAACATTGGCACGCTCAATTTCTCGAGCTTTCTTCTGCACATCAACACCTGCATTATGAATAACTTTCTTAGCATTTGTATCTAGTGCATATTGCAGTCGTTGTAAGCGCGTAACGCCTTGCCCACTGCTAACCTTCGCCATGGTATGCATTAATTGATTAATAGGGCTCGACCAACTGTCTGTCATACTAAACCTAACTGTTGGGATATGCTCATTATCAGTTGACATCTAGTCACCCCCAACTTGCTTTTTATCAACAATGATATAAAAATCCGTTCGATATTGGTGATAGGCTACTTTAGTAATTGCATAACTTGGCGCAAACGTTTTGAGACTCATACCAGATAGGCCAATACTGTCAGCGGCATGCTCACCCATTACTCGAACAATTCTAGCGTCCGCATATACTTTGCCAAAAACAGTCATCTGTCGTTGAGCACCCATCTGATTAACTCGTGCATCCGCAATCATTTCAAGCAAAGTTGGCTCAGCTTTACGATTTAATGAACCCGCTGACGTTGAAGTTTTGTTAGCCAACAGATAGGCCCTTTCAATTTTCAATCCCAGGTCACCACCGATCCTAACCGGTTAGCACCAGACTGATTGTCTACATACTTATTTAGTAACGTAGCGAATGGTTTCATGTCGTCATCTGAAAAAGTAAAAGATAGTCCTTCTTCTGATGTAGCCGTAGTTCCCTCTGCACCTTCTTGGACAAACTTAGACGCAGCCATCTTGCGCACGACTCCATCTAATTGTTGTGGTACCTCAGCCTGGTTAATATAAATGCCAATTGCATCTAATGCGTCACCAATATAAAGTTCCAGCTTATCATCAAGAACATTGTCATCATCTTTTAAATCACGCATCAGTTTTATCCCATGCAGTAAAGATTTAATTCGTTCAGTTCGCTCTTCATCATTCATAAAAAGCCCTCCGTGAACTACTTTCCTGAACCTGTCGTTGTACTACTTGCGGCACCAGATCCTGAGGTATTTGTAGTGGTTGTCGCCCCTGCGGTCGTATCTAATACATAAACCGAATCAGCCTGTTCAAATGAAGGCAAAGACATCATAGATACTTTAGTTTCAACATTCACTGGGTCAGTTTTCGTAGTCGTTGTAACTGCGACACCGGTATCAACAATACGAACTTGTGCCGCATTGGAAGATAACAGGTCTGCTTCTTCTGGGGTCGTCCCAAAATGCGTATTACCAAGATCAACAGCTGGCATAAAGACGGCTTTACCGTCTGGAATAAACTTAACTAATTTACCATCCGGACCAAGGTACCCTTTATCATAAATAGCAAAACTCAAGCCATATTCATCTTCCAGGTAAGTCATAATAACGGACTTGGGTAATACCACATTAGTCTTACTTGCAGAACTAGCCAGCAAAGTAGACTTAATAGCATCATTACTTGCAAGTGTATTCCAAGTTACCCGGTTCATAACAACACGTGAGATTGTGGCTCCCGTTTTATTACCAATTTGTGTCGTAATCCGATCAAAGTCTTCAAATGGATTACCCTTGGCATCCCCCCAAGCAACCTTGGAGGCACCAATATTTTCAGTTGGCATATCGTAGTCAATAGTCATATCAACACCATTCCCAGTCACCTTAGCTTTACCGGTTGTCAAAGCTTCCATCCGGATAATCTCACGCCGCAATGCAGCGCCCTTAATCAACTCGATGTCATCATCGAAAATATGAGCAATAATCGTATCACGTAGTGTTTGGTCAGCACTATTGCCTAGCATTAATAACTGCTGACGTAACTTTTCATCAACATATTTAGATTCCTTGAAGAAAGCCATATCCTGAGTTAACTTGCTTAGCCCCTTACGTCCCCGTGGTACAACATTAGTATCGAGTGCTGATGGTGCTAAAGCAACGGGTGCTCCGGTTGCACCTTTCAACCAGTCCATCGTCATACCTACTTGACGAACATTTGGAAAAATAGTTTCACCAAAATATGGCGCTTCTTGCTGCGCAATTGTTTCCCAATATGCGGCAATATTAGTTGCATTTACTAAATCAAAAATATTCATTATTTATCAGTCCTCCTATGGCCGATTGAAGAATGTAACTTTACCAGCTAATGCTGCTTTAGCATCGGCTGAAACATCTCCGCTAGCAATACGAGCAGTATTAATAAAGCCAAAAATAATGACTGTACCAGTCGCATTACCAGCTGTAACATCTACATCATGCTCTAATACACCTTGTGCTTTGGCATCTTGTCCTACTGACAATACAGCTTGTGAATCGTCTAAAAACGAACTAGCACCACCAACTACCGTCCCAGCCGGAATAACTTTCCGGCCAAAACTGTTAGGCGTTACACCATTTGCACTAATCAGTCCAGGCAACGCTACCTTCTGTTGTACATTCCCCAGCACTTGGGTTTCTGAAATAAAATCACGTTTAATCGTCATTGATTAAACCTCCTTATTTTTTATGACCAAAGAAATCACTTGCAGGCTTCTTTGGATGTGCCATTGCAGCTAACTCTTGCGCGAATTTAGTATCTTCACGATCATTGCCGTTATTTACAGTTTGGCCTGGAGTTTGTTTACCCTTCAAGCGTTCCTCAACACCAGCTTGAACGGCTTTATTAAAAGCTTTTCCAAAGTTTTCGACATGTTGTGCGCGCTTATCAGTATCGACATCGTTCAGCACTTCTGCAAAATCTTCTGGTAAGTTTTCCTTAGCCAGCAAATCGCGTGTTGCATTAATTGATTCACGACGATTCAATTCAGATTCACGCTTGTCTAACTCAGCTTGACGGGCTTTCTGATCTGCTGATTCGCGTTGCTCTGCAGTCATTTTGGCACGGCTTTCACCATCTTGGCGTGCTTGCTCCAATAGATCTGGAAGAGACTTCTTTTTAAAATCATCAATAGCGCTTGAAATTAACCCCCGGACCTCTTTACGATCAAACTGCTTGCCGGTACCTTGAGACCCATTTTCACCATTGTTATCCTTACTTCCACCATCACCATTACCATTTTGAGAATTATTAGCTGGCTCGGCATCTGCCTCATTACCACTGCCAGGTACTGGTTCAGCGAAGTACTGTAAATTCATTGGTAATAATCGTTTAAACATAAAAATTCCTCCTAAAATACTTTCTAAGTGGTATAACTGTCAGCTGTTCTTTAACGCCCGCTGCCGAAAAAAGGGCAAATTGAAAGACCACTTACATAATTTAAGTGGCCCTAATCCAATCCATAATTCTTTGGCATTTGACTAAAATCAACACTGTAATCATTATCAGTGACTTCAATAATTGTGCACTGACAATTAGGATGAAATGGTGGCAGTGTCACACCTTCACTAGCTTCTTCAATATTATATTCCGTCCCGTCCAGCGCCTCACATTCCTCACACGTCGTTACTGATAGAGCTGCTTCAATTTGATAACGCTTGACGCTTCGTTGACCAAAATCATCAATTAATTGTCTTGATAGCTCACCACTTGATTCAGTTCTAAGAATGCGTTCTGCACGTCCTTCCGACGCGCCAAGTTTAGTTGCAATCTCTTTGCTGAAATCCTGCGGCTTATAGTGATTCTTCAATACATCGTCTACTTGATCGTCTAACTGACGCATTAACGCGGACTTCTCTTTATAGATTCGATCCTGCCAAGAAGCTCCCTGCCAGCCCCGATGATTATCACCCACAATTTTTTGTACCGCTATGTCTGACTTATGCCTTGAATATACAGCACGATCCGGTTGTGGATTTACTAGCGGTGCCCGGTCAATATGATTTAGATTACTTTGGATAACTTGTTTTTGATCTATAGCCAGCTGAGTAACGATTAGGTTAACTCGCTGCTTAGCCACATCACCATAAGTCTTAACTCGTTCATCTCTAAATGTTTGATTAACAAACGGGCGTTCATCAATAGCGGCAGACACGGCTAATTTGGCGATATCGTCCATCAGCTCCTGTATTTGGGCTTTGGGGGCTGGAGCTGACCAATTAACCTCATCAGCAATAAAGGTGCTTAGAACGTCCACAATTTCGTTATTAGCGTGTTTAAACAATTCATTCAATTTTTTTACACGTTTATCGTTCTCACCATAAACACGTTGTGCCAGTTGCAGAACAGCCTTTCGTTCCATTAACTAGCACCACCTTGCTGTGCTTGTCGTTGATTAACAATTGCCTGTACTAAAGTGTCCTGTTGTTCCTCGCCAACTGATCGAACTCCTGTTGGCTGTGACTCGTCAGCCTCGGCAGTATGGGATTCTACTTGACGTTCAGTTTCATTAGATGGCTTATTAAATGTATCAGGGTAGTCGCCTGGCATGATCATTGTTGGTTCAGATTCAGTTTGAGCATTCATTCGTGACTGTTCCTCATCCGGTTTAATTCCAGTTACAGCTTGTGCCATCTCCCATAAAGTTTGCTGGCTGAACTCACCCGTTTGAGAAAGTTTTTGCACGTTGTCGACGATTTCGGTGTCGTTCTTAGGCAAGTTAGGGGTAAACACAGGCGTTACATTTTCAATCAAATTAGAATCTTTGATTTTTCCGAGTGTATACCAGTAGTTTCCCAATAATCGCAACCGACGCATTAGACCACGAGCATACAGTTCTTGTTGAGTAGCGCGTTCCTGATCACTGCCCCATAACTTATATGACATTGCTACCCCTGAAGCATTACTGGCAAAGTTCTCATCTGATACATTGGGTGAATTGGTAAACTTATGCATATTGTCATTGAGAGTCTTAACGTATGCATTCCAAGCATCGATAGGTAAATTCTTAGTCAGATACTGAACAGAAGGTTGAATAACATTATCGCTGTTCATCCCCTGCGCCTGTGCGGGCTTAAGCCACATATAACGGTTGGCTCCATCAACATCTGGATGAGTCTTTGGCTTCCCACTGGAATCAGTGCCAAAGTCAAACTCACCCGTAATTACTAACATGGCATTGCTGAAATCTTCTTCACTGTTAGCCATCTCAGAGATTGCCTTATCATAGGCATCGAAGTTATCCATTTCGCTTTCCCAGTCGCCTAAACGCTCATCATTATTAACATACTCAGTAACAGGCACACCGCCAAAGTAATGCTCCTCGTAGTTGTCCGGATTACTAGCATCGAAAGTCAATTGAGAATTAGGATAGCCGTTAGGTTCATATCGAATCGTATGATCATCCGTATAGACTTCAACATACCATACTGGAGTTTCATCATCCTCAACATAGTAATAATGCACAGCAAACAGCGAGTGCTGCTCTGGATCAGTGTCATAGACAACAAATGTCTCGCTTGGATCTAAAGCCATGACATATAAGTCTGTTGTGTCACGTTTGACATACTCTAATTCATAAGCCCGACCAGTTACAGACAGATTTTTCTTCATCACCTTCTCGTGATAAGCTTCATTGGTTCGCTGATTAAACTCATCAATAGCCGTATTAACTTCATCACGGTTAGTGTCCGTTTGACTTGAATCGTCATTGTATTGGAAACGAATTGGATTCCCAAAGGTATATCCAACCCGCATATTCGTAATATATTTCGGCATCTCATTAGCAATCCGGTTATCAGCACGATTAGTTGCTTTACCGGACTGCCAAAACTTAATATCATTCACACCAATGTAATAACGTTGCATGGTTAAAATACGTTTTAACTGATGTGTAAAATGCCGATTGATAAAGCGACTGACTACAATGCCCAGTGCATTAGGGTCATTCTTAATAGACTCAAATTTATCTGCACTCATCTTGAATACCCGGTTAGCATCTTGATCAAACCGTGGGCCATTCAGCATTTTCACATCCGCATTCTTGGGATAAAACGCCCATGGTGTCATGGTTGTGGGTGCATTTACATCGTTTACCATGATTCCTCATCTCCTTAAATACCAAAGTTTCTAAGCGTATTAGCTTGGACAGAATGATTATTGGTTTGGTTTATCCGCATCATTCTCATTTGTGACGCAATCGCATAACGCATCGCGTCCATGACATCATCATTCTGCTTAACAGGCTCACCAGTCTTCTCATCCCAAACATACTGATAAACTTCGTCTAAGAAATAATGATAACCATCTTGACCGGTACTAAACTGACGATTATCAATCGCCTCTTTGGTAACAAAAAAGTGGTTAGCTTTCATCAAACTTGCCACATTTTCTACGCCAGTCAACCGACTTTTATACCCATTAATTGCATTGATTCCATGTTCGCTAAATGCTGCAACATGTTCTGGTCGGGCACTATCGCAGTAAAATGGAATCCGTTGCCCGTACCGTTCCTGAATATCTGATGCTACATTCAACCAATAGCCAATTTCGCGGAACTGCTGCGTATGCTCCTCAAGTAAATACCAAGTATCATCTTCACTGACACCAAACACTACAACGGAACCCTTATGTTCATATCCCCAATCGACGCCAACAACGTAGCTCAGCCCGCTCGGGATCATATCATTTGAAACAACCATCTTACGCTCGTCAAAATCACGATACACGGCACCTTCACCACTAACCCACAGTCCTAATATTGAACGATCGTAAAACATGCCGCTAGGCGTTGTTTCCTTTTTTGTCTGGATATAATCATCATCTAAAAAAGTATTATCAGTTAGTACAAAATGATTGCTGATAATACTCTTAGAATGGCCGGGATTATCAATATAATTTCGTTTAAGCCAATGTGTTGGAATGTCAGGGTTAGTATCACAAATAATGCGCTTAGAGCCCTTAGAACAGCGGTCACGGATTTCACTAAACACTTCTTCATTGGCAAGACTGGCTTCGTTAATATATGCCCCCCATGCCGTCATACCACGAATAGCCCCAAGGCCACTAATTGAACCGGTATACGCCTGAACGACCGTGACACCATATAAATTAAAGTTGCCATAACGGTCAAACTTAAAATCAATGCCGAAATCATTGGCCAATGGATTCAGCACATTGTTCCAGATTGTTTTACTAGATACCCCAGCAAGAATATAAAGGGGATTATCATAACCTTGTTGGCTTGCTAATTTAGCAGTCTGTTTCAATTCATAAAGGAACAGGTAGTTATCAACGATTGTCTTCCCAGATCGAACAGCTCCATAATTAACCATTAATTTCCATTCAGAGTTAAAAAGCCCTTGACGTAGCACTGTCTGCTGTTTGCCGGTTAATATTTGATTTAGTATGTTTTGCTTTTTATTCATCCTTAAGTATCGCCTTCAACCCTTCCAAATACTCATCAGTCTTAACTTGTCGATTATCCTTACCACCTCGTAGCAATTTAGCTTTAGACTCCGCAATATCCGCTTCGGCTTCAGCTTTACGGATTTGAGCTTTGACTAGCTTATCATCGCCCGGATAACGCTTCAGTATTTCCTTAGTAGCGCTTATCCGTGTTTTCAAGTCAGCTTCTTTATGCTTCTCATACACGCCGTCAGCAGTGCCAATATAAACCGTTTCTTTAGTTTCACCTCTAGCGATACTAGTAAGCAACTCAACGGCTTCTGTGGCGTCCATAATGCGCTTGGAAGCTATCTCGGCCATTCGCTCATCGATGTATTGCTTGATGTCAGGTTTTGTCAGGTTCTCCTGTCCAACTGAGCGAGCTGAACGCTTGCTATAACCCGCTTTACGAGCCGCATCAGCAGCATTTCCAGACTTGATATACTCATCGGCAAATTTACGCTGTTTAGGCGTTAACTTTCGTTTCATTACATACCACCACACCTCCGTTTTTAAACCCGTCGATTTCGATGGGTTTAGAATTAGTTACTTTATCTCACTAAAAGCTGAATCAATCTTCTTATGCTGCAAAGCAAACCAATCAACAATCTCCTCGTTTCTTGCCCAGTCACTGTTGGAATCTAATCCAGATTCATACAAAAAAGCATGGATAAGTTCGTGATATAAGACCTTTTGCTTATAATCATGCAGATTTGAAATTGAGTTTGGACAATTTTCAAACTGAGCAATATGAATCTCCTTAGTCGTGCTATCAGTAATACCGTCTGCATCGGCGTATTCCAGACGTGAATCATTGGAATTGAAAAAAACCTTATATTGAACTCCCATAATACTAACTTTTTTCATTATTCAACATCCTTCGTTGTAAAATAGTTGTGGGAGGTGATAGTGATGGCAAAACCAGAACATCGCAATTTTCCAGCCCACCCACACAAGGGCGGTTCTAAAACTGTAACCGTAGCTCCATCCAAAAAGCAACCAGGTTACAAGCGAACCAAACCTCGAAAAGCTAAATAGCTGGGAAAGTGAGGGCCTGATTTTATTAGGCCCTTTTAGATTGATAATTAAGCTAATCTAGTAAGTCGTAAGTTTGCTTAAAAATATCTGGCTTGCATGGGTAAAGTTCACCGTGAACTCCTTTAATGATGTAATCACCCCGCTCGGCAAGCATATCGCCTTCCAATGTGTGAATGACTAACTTTACATCAGGTGTGCCTTTATTTTCAAAACTGATTACACTTTTTTTAATGGCTTCACAAGCCCATTCTGGATCTTCTTTTTGGTCATAGTCTCCCGTCCATTTGAAATAATCAATAACTACTGGTTTCTTTTGTGCTTTCATGCTGTACCTCCTTATTTTTATCCAAACTAAAAGCGCCATGCTTACTAGCACGACGCTTCTTATCCTTGTACCACTTATCTAGCCGAGCATCGGCCTGCACCCATTCAGGCGGCTCGTACCCATATTTTGTGTTAATCAGCTTTGCCATACCACCACACCTTACTTTCCAAGTGTTTCATGTAACAAAAAGCACCACACTTTCGTATGGCACTCAACTTATCTATTACTATGTCTCAAATCGTTCATGAATTTTATCTGATTTAAAAAGATAAATGCGGCCTATCAATTTGACAATGAATAAGACTTCATATATGGATCCAAAAAACAACGTGCACCAAAGAGCATTAACTCCATTTTTTACAAAAACATTACTCATGATTGGTGCAACATCATACAGCAACGTAAAAATAATAATAAATATATTCAATTCAAAATTCATCATGATTCTTTTAAATAACTTATTCATTATATGTTTTTCAACCTTATATTGCCGCGCACGTTTTACAAATTCAGAATCCTCATTCATCGAAATAATCATTGATAACAACACGCCTAAAATTGCAAGAATAATCGATGATATAGTTATCGAATCACTCACACTTCCACGTAGACTCTTTAAGTGAAAACTTGAAAAAGCTACGACTGAAACAATAAACGTCAAAATCCAGAGACCAATTGCAACTATATTATTCTTAATTGATTTCCAAGATTTGCTCACTTTGTTTCGCATGTCTAACCACCTTTTCGTTATGAATTGGAAGTTGCACCTGAAATTAAACTGGCTTTATCCCGCATATTTTGGTTGCTTTCACCAGGTGTTAAATAATTTTGTTCACAAAAATTCGTATACATCGCTTCCGAAGCAATGGTTGTCCTGTTTTCAACACTCATCACTATGGAAGATGTCAATCTCGGCTCAATTAAATTGACAAAATCTAATGCTGCGTCTTCTTCCGCACGTGACGTTACATTCATAGAAACATCTGTATCTTTTTCATATAAGGACATAACTTCGTCCATTAACTCCCGAACTGGTTCACGCTTAAGACTTTTTCCTTTTGGTTCGCGAGCCATTGATAATTCAATGTTAAAGCTAACTCCGCTGATTTTTTTCAATTCAGTTATTGCTTTATTTATTGGATTATCCTTAAAATCATCCGCGGCAGCAAAGCTAAAGTCTGAACCCTTAACAGATATACGTCTATAAATTTTATGCTTTTTAACTTGCGAAATCATCGAAGAATCAATTAAAGGTTCAAGATTCACGCCTTTAGGATTGTCTTTTTCAGATTCCCCAAGTGCATCTTTAACGCGTTGCCTTAGAATCGCTAAAGCCGTTTGAATTTGATTTGTTGATAATCCATAATAATTGGATTGAATCATTAGCAGCCCATACTTCGCATCATATACCAACAAATTAAACTCTCCAATGTATTCATCATCATCTAAATCCAAAGGAATTTTATCATGATTTAATTTCTTCTTAGACGGTATATCTTTTGATCTGTTCTTAGATAACTGGAAATAATAAATATCGTTTTTGTCGTCATAATGTGCCGTATTCCATTCCATATCAGCAATTTCATCACCTAACGGGACAGCCGTATTAAGCTCACTATGATTATGATTAATAAAAAACTCAATTAACTCTTTCATATTCCATCTAACTACTGCATTTTCATTTTCACTATCAATTAAGTATGGAGAGAAATAATTGAATCTAATTTTTTTGACCGCACTTCTCACCACTTTGCTACTATTTGCCATAAAAATGCCTCCTATTTAATATCTTAATGATACAAAAAAACTCGCAATTAAGCGAGCAATTAGGAAGTATTAACACAGATAGTCGGATTTGAACCAGCATCAATAGCTTTGAAAGCCACCATCTTGCCAATTAGATCATATCTGCTTAATAGACGGGCCATCATATCAACTTAATCAAGGAGGCAACACAAACTGTACATCTGTGCCCGTCTAACGTAGCCTGCTGGACTCGAACCAGCGGCAAGCTGATTAACAGTCAGGCGCTCTACCAACTGAGCTAAGGCCACAATAATAATCGATTAGGGTTATCAGAAAAACGTTTATTTGTCGCCCTAACCAATTATCAATAATACTAATTTACCACCAATTTATTGCTACGAAGTCCGGCTTGAGTTCGGAAAAAGTTCGGTTAAAGTCCGGTTTGAGTTCGGTTTTGATAAATATTCAGATCTTCTAGGTAGTAGCTCTGCGCGAACTGTAGCATTGCCAATGGCTTCCAACGGTCAAAATACTGCGTCTTGCTGTAGCCAATATCCATGTAGCACATCGTGTCGCTGTAACCTTGAAAATATAGCCGATCTAATATCTCCTGGCACTCATGATCACAGCGAGCCATTGCCTGAATAGTCTGTCGGACAATCTGCTCTGCATACAGGCGGCGTGTAATCCGATCCTCGGCCGAATTACCAGCTGGGGCCGACTTAGGCATGCCATCCATGCTAGGCGATTTTAAATCAGCGACCGAATGGCCGGACGCCCGAACTGCTTGCGGTAACTTCTTATCCAGGAACCGCCGCACCTGTTTAATTGTTTTCTCCTGGTCAATTGGTGGAAAAATTTCATCTGAAATAACTTGCTGTTCGCCCATCATGCGCCCCTCCGCTTTCGTATGCTATAATTAATTTTGTGGGAATCAATTGTAGCGGCGTCAGTGATGGTGGCGCTTTTTTTATGTTATACTTACAACGGTCATTCGAGTGGTCCCGTGACTGGTCGCCTTAACGGGCGGCTTTTTATTCTCCTCTGCGTGTTGCTTCATGCGTCGGTGCTTCCGTTTAATCGTTGAACGCTTCTTAGTGTGTTTAGGCATCTTCGTCCTCCGTAATTTCATCTATTTCTACTCTCGGATTTCGTTTATCAACCGCAAATTCGTCCTGGAAACCGGTTATATGCTTGCGATTGTCATTGCCTAGGAGTCCAGCCCTCATAAAGCCGTCCAGCACAAACTTTTTAGCAAACGCGATATTATCCGCATCTTTCCGGTTGTTCTTCGTGTACCACGTAAATTTAAGCTTGCAAGGCCAGCTGAATTCGACTCCAGAATTTCGACTAGCCCGTGCATATACACTACATAAGGCCGTGTACCGCTTCTTTAGTTTAGCTGCGGCGTATCTGTTGGCCCGTTCAGCCTTGATGTACTCATTCAAGCTTGGTAGTTCGCCCTTAATCACGACTTTGTTCATACTTTCGGCACCCGGCTAATGTAGTAGCCACAGACAATGCCATTTGAGTAGCTTGCTTGCCTTATCGATCTAGCTGGGGCGCCGATCTTATCACCTAGCAAATCAACTGTTTGTCCAGTAATAATTTCGTTGGGATTGTCGTACTTTTCAGCACGCCAGTAGCCGTTCCGCAACGGCAAACTGTACTTGTGCACTAGATAGCTAACCCGCTGACTAATATAGCCAGTCTCATCGGTCAACGCCCTTATCGTATGGTTACCATCACGATGAGCACGGCGAATATCTCTAATTTGCTCACGTTCCTCAGCTTGGGGATCTTGTAACATACTAGCTAAGTAAGCTTCATCACTGCGTACCTTAGTCCCAGGCTTAACCAGTCTAACCGGAAACGGCCATTCACCAGATTTGTAGTTATGTTGCGCGAGCTTAAACATTTCCGGTTCTGGCCCGATTGCTAGTGGGTGATCGATATCGGGTAGATCAGCGTTAATTACTAGCACCTGTGTTTCAGTCATACGCTCACCCCTCTTTGACCATTGATTTTGATTTCAGAAATTTATTAGCAAAATACTGCTGCCCCTTGCCCGTAATTAGGGGCGTAAAGTGTATCTTTGAACCATGGTTAGTGGTGATCACGGTTTCTCTCACTTCCATGATTCCCAGCTCCATCGCTCGTTGGGTCGGTGAGTTGTAACGTTTCCCCATCGCTATTAGGTAGCCATGAGTTCTTAGCCAATCGAACAAGCGGTTTTGACCAGTCTTAATACCGCGCTGGCGTAATACCTTAGCAAAATTACCAACGCTGATAGAATCGTCTGAGCCTGAAACTGCTTGGCCTAATCTAGCTGGCCCTTGCAACTGTTCATTCTCTAGTTTCAGCTGCTCGTTTTCCCTCATCAGAAACCCATATCCGCGCTTGACAACCTCCATTGGGCTGTTCCAGCGCCTTTCAATAGCTAGGAAATAATTACGATAACGGCTACCATTTTGGTTTCTAACCATCATTGCTAATTGCTTAGCCATGTCAAGCGTAATAACATAATCGTCAATTTCCCGTACGGCCCCATTGTTGACAACCGTACTTGATGTACACTTGTCAAAATCGGCCCCTTCATCAAACAAAGAAAAATTATTTTCGACCCAGCGACTAAAGCGTTGTGCAATTTGAAGCCCTTTATATAGATCCCGGGCAGACACCAACTGCCGCCCATCTTTTTCAGTGATTTTAATCAATTCATTCATGCGCTCACCTCTTTTACTTGTCATAGGCTAACTTCCTTTCAAGCTCTTGTTCGTAATGAGCGTGTATCTCATTCGTGCAGTTAGGGCATGGCTGTACAACCCAGACACCTTTCATAATCTCAACATGTACAATTTTTGTTCCGTTGCATTTACACATTAGAACGATACCTCCCGTTTGTCTGGGGTCGCCGCCGTAAAGCTGATGACGTGCCCATTGATGCCACGATATATACGCGAAATGATTTTTGGATTATAAACGCTAGCCAAGTCGGCACTACCTAAGTTGGTCGTGATAATGGTTCGCTGGCGATTATTCACGATGCCAAACAACACATTTTGCACATAATCGCTGGCTTCCTTTCGGTTCTTGCTTTGATGGCTTTGGAACGTCGCTTCTGAGCCTAAGTCGTCAAGTACAAGCAAGTCTGCATCACTTAGTAGCTGAACCATGTTCTGCTCGTTATATCGGCTGTCAGGGTGGCCAAAGCTGCCTTTAATCAGTCGAAATAGCTCATTTACGCTAACAAACAAACACGCCATTGATTTATCTGCATGATCATTGACCGCTTTGGCAATAGATAAGGCTAAATGTGACTTACCGCGCCCCGGCAGACCCGTCAATATCGTGTTGTACGTAGTTTTCGGGTTTAAATACTCGCCAGCAATCTTCCGTGCCAGCTTTAGGTTATTCGCTGACTCCGAACTGTTCGGGCGGAAATTATCAAAGTTGGCATCCATCAGGGTCGGATCATCGAATATCGAGTCCATAGCTAGCACGTCCGAGGTCCGGCGCTTATGCCAGTAGTCATTGGCATGGTCAATAATCTTATGGTTTTGCTGTTCAATTGCTTCTTTGGCACATACCATGCAAAATGGTTGATGTCCCTGCATGTATACCAGGTTCACGCCGTGACGTGGGCAAACTTGGTCACTGGTCTTTAACCGTTGTAGCTCAGGGAAGCTAATCCCTCGCGCACTCTTAGAAGTCGTTTCTGACATACGTTTGTGCCTCCCTTGATGCCTGACCATCGCTAGTCGCAGCTGGTTGAACGGACGGTGTCATGTCGTAATTGCTTAACCAACCGCCATTATCCAACCAGTTCGCTAGCTGCTGAACGTACTGTCCCTGTATCCCCTTAACTTCCAAGTACCGCTTATAATTTCCGATACCCTGAATGATTTGGCTCTTAGTGGCTTTACCAGCGGGGTTGGCACCAGTAACGGTAGCCCGATAATAAGCATTCCATGCGTCGCCAAACTTTTCTTGGCGTGGGTAAACAGCCCACACTTCGTTCTGGAACTCTTCACGAATATGGTCACGTGGGTCCTTATTATCTTTTTCGGTAGTAGTCGGTTCAGGTGTAGTATTAGTAAGTTCTTTGGAGCTACCAGTTGGGCTACTGTCTGGGGTACCAGTTGAGCTACTACTTGGGTTACTAGTTGAGCTACTACTATTGTTTCTAGTAGCCCAACTGGTACTGTAAAGCCTGATAATTTGGTACTGAGGCTTTTGCTTATTTCTTTTGCCAGGGACGTATTTGATTAATCCAAGTTGTACTAGTTCGTTCCTAGCCTTCTTTAGCCCGGCCTCGGATAGTCCAGTAAGATCGAGCAACGCAGAATTCTTTAGGGTAAACAGTTTATCTAGCTGATACTCATCGTTCGCGTAGTCCAATAACTCGCGATACAGGTTATTTTGACCAGTTGAGATATCTATTTGATTCCGTTTCAGATTTCTGTAAGCTCGCCTTTGCTTGAAATAATCCAAATCTACACCTCCTTTACTAATGGGCCTTTCACCCATTCGGTGGATTCAGTCACTGCTGCATTCAAGCCAATTCTGTTTAATCAATCCATGAGCAAGTCGTCTGCACTAACGACACTCTCTAACTTTTTGGTACTACGACAATAAGCACAATGTCCGCATTGGGTAGGATCTGCTTCGCCTTTAATGACATCTTGAATATGCTGTTGAGAGTCCAATATCTGGTTCATAGCATTAGTAAGCCGGTACTCTGGTAAATCAATAGCCTGCTTGTCTGGTGGATCCTGTTTGCTTACTGCCACGATGTACGGTTTACACATCACACCGAATTGCTGCTTAATCAACTCTTGATAGACTGCCATCTGAAGTGGGTAGTTATACGCATATACAAACGGTTCTTTCTCACGAGTTTCTGGATTCCAATACGCCTTGTATATATCAGCGGTCGTCTTGAGATCCACGAAGTAACCTTGTTTCAAATTAAGGCAATCAATCTTGCCCTTCCAGGGACAACCACCGATTTCACCAGTTACAATCACTTCCTTATCGCCTTGATAAAGAAGATTAAAATCATGGTCGTCAGATAAGGCTTCAATCATGGGTTCAGCAATTTTGAAGTCCTTTTTTAGGTGGCCCTTGCTCGGTCCTCGGCTTGAAATTGCTTCGGAGTGTTCATCAACGAACTTCGTATGAGCTTCCTCGCTCTCAAAATAGCTGTGAAGCCAGTTTCCAACGACTAACGCCGTTGAGTTCATACATGGTTCCCATTTACCCTGCAACTCGGCTAACGCTTCTGCTTCACATGCTAGAAACCGTTTAAACACCGTCGGCGACATGTAGGCCCGGTCAGTCCAGTTCTCGTAATAATTATTCGGCGTGAGCTTCTGATCCAATATCGTTGAGGCTGTCGAAGAGGTTTTGCTGGTCGGCCCCGTCTTTGGCAGGTTCTTGATCATTGCTTGGTGCCTCCTTTACAACTGTTTTAACGAGTTCTTTGACTGGTTCGGTAGGCTCTACCTTCTCAGCTTTATTCTCTGCTACATCAGCTACCAATGACCTTTTAGTCGGTGTTACGTCCTTCGGATTATCATTTTCGTACTCGGAACTCGTCGTGTCGTTAACTGCTTGCACGAACAAATCGTTGTCGCTTGAACTGTTAATGTAGAACTTTGCAGCTCGATTAATTACAGTCCGCTTAGCCATTTCCTCTGGGAACTCGTTTTGAACCTTCTTCGTCTTAGCGTGGCTCCAACTGGTGTCGATGTCTTTTTTAGTCATAACAGTGTAGGTCCGGTTGCCATTCAGATCTTCGACCCATGCGAATGCTCCGATAATTGGCTTGTCTAAGTTCTCAAAGCTTGGCTCGAACTCCTTAACCACCAGCACCCCATTTTCACCGCCAATCTTGAACGTATCGTCTTTGTGGACAACCTGTGCCTGAATATCTTTCACATTTGAAAGACGCTTTACAACGCTAATTGAGCCGAAATAGGAGCGCTGCATGACTAACTGGTTGCCATAAGGAATGAAATAGCATTGATTCTTAGCCGGGCTCAATCCTTGAATTGCCATGTTCATCAACGCCTTGATAACTGATCCTTGGTCACACTTATCAAGTAATGGTTGGCCCTTAGATGTATCACTCAAAATCAAGTAAGCACTGTTTAATGCATTCCCTACTGAATAATCAGGTGGTAATGACAAGCCTTCGTTATTCTTCATATACTCAATATTGTTATTAACCATCGTAACTAACTCATTACTCATGCTTCTTCCTCCTCTGATACCCAGTGATAGCCCAGACGTGTCATCATCGTGTCCGCGTCGATGTGTACCAGTAGCTCGTCCCATAGACGGGACTGACCAAACACATCAATCAGCCATTGCCAATTAGATTCCTCACCTTGATCTGGATACAACACACTTACGTCAGTCGAACCGAAAGTGACGATACAAATGGCGCTCAACATATCGGCCTGCATATCAATCGCCCACTGCTTAAAGTCATTGTTATCGATGTAATCTTGAAACAACTGTGCCTTGTCGAACTCGTCACCATCGTAGCAATAGTTATCTGCGTCAAGTACCCAGTCGCGTGAGTCGTTACGTTGCTGCCAATGCTCGTTTAAATCTGCCTGTGCTGGTATCATTTCGCCCACCTCCGTACCAAACGTTGCCTTAGTGACTGTTTCGGAGTACAATAAAAATCGAAAATAAATTTACTATGCGTCTTAGCTGCACGGGTACTACCAATACTCGAGCAGCTTTTTTTGTACTCAAATTTAGGCTTTAGCGATACTTTGCGTACTTCCAATTCGTTCGACCTCCTTAAATGTGCCAAAAACATTATTCAATTCTTCAATTGTGATTTGCTTGTAAAGCACATTTCCAATCCTGAACGTGAATTTCATCGTCTTCATCTCCTTTCAGATTTTAGTTGTATACTTTAGTCATTCCAATTAAACGAGGTGAATATTCATGAGTGAACCATATATGTTGACTTACGACCTTGATAATCCTGGCCAAAGATATAAAGAAATTAAAGAAACTATCGAAAATAAAATTTCAAACGGAACATGGTGCCATTTTTGGGATTCAACATATCTCCTCAGAAGTGATCTTTCTGCATCGGAAATGATGGATAAATTAAAAGATAATGTCGACGGTAACGACAGATTCTTTATAACTAAGATTTTTAAGGATGATTATGCTGGTTGGCTAACAGAGAAAGAATGGAATTATGTTAATGACCATATCTTTTCCTAGTCTTTTTTTCATACTCTTCTAGCGTCATTTGTTCAGTATCGCCACTTTTGTCATTGGCTTCCATGTTACTTGCAATAACGTGGAGGTCTTTTTTAATTTCCCAGAGTACACGTACCAATTGTTCTAGTATTCTTGTCATGTATCTTCATCTCCTTAAATTCCAAACCAACTAGCAACTTCATGACGCTTGAACCACAATGCCGTTAACGCGCAGCCTACTATTGCTCCTTCAATCATTGCTATTTCCTCCTAGCCATTTTCTTGGTTGACTTTATCGATTACTTCCTGCAATTTATCCATTGGAATACCGGCATACTCAGCCTTCTTAGCCAAATCGGTTATCTCGGCGCTAATCTCTTCTGCGTATTCACGTGGATAGCGTTCAATAACTAGTTGCTGCGCTGGTGTCCGATCTCTCGGCTTGACTGTAATAGCTTCTTCAAACTCAGCCTCAATTCTTTCTCGCTGACGCTGTTCCTTTTTCTGTTTCATCAAAGCCGAGAACATATCACCTTGTAGCTGACGATCATTCTGGAATGACAGCACGCCGAAATTCTCACGAGCACCAGAATAATTAAGCCAAAAATCGTTAATTACATTTGCTAACGACTTCCTTATTTGTGAATCAGTGCTTCTTGATCCACTCTTCAACCGAGACAATTGTCCGGGAGAAACATGCGTCCTATCTGCAATCTGCTGCTGTGTTAGTGTTTTATCTCTACCTAATGCCAATGACAATTGCTCTGCAAACTTGTTCTTCATACCTACACCTCTGTATTTTGGAAAGGGCTTTATATCGCCTTTCCACGTAATTCACCTATAATTTAAATTAATCGGGATGATCTAATAAGTAATCCATCATCTCAGCTGCTGGAATCTGCCAGCCGTTATGGGTATTCACATAATCAATGAAGCCACCCTGTTCAATATCCAAATCATGGCGATGCTTGGTTAAATATCGTGAGGCTCGTTCGGTTGATTTAGTTCCGTATTTATACTTAGCCAGATCTTTAAGCTTCCAAGTACGAATACCACGTTGTGCTTGCTTCCAGGCTTGGAACCTCTCGTATTCTTCTTCGCTAATGAATTGGAAACCCTTTGGAGCCTCATGCCGAATCAATATCGTATCTGACATGTTCGCACCTCCTAATATGAAACTGACATAAGTTGGCTAGCTTGCTCGTTATATTCGGCCGTTACCGCTCGGAATTCAGCATCTAGTGCTTTATCGCTTAATGCCTCAAACATTACTCTTGGTGTTTCTGGCTTAACCTTTGCTAGTGCATTAATTAATGTAGTTCGTGATAGATATGTCATTATATTTCCTCCGTTCTTTGAAAATTAAATATTAGCTTTTAACAACTCAAATATCCGACGTGCCTCATCAATGTTGCTCTCATTAATTTGATATACATTAGGAATGCCCAAATGAAACCTGATAATCGTTTTGATTGCATCTGACAATGAATAAGCTTTTGGATTCTTACCGTACTTCTCGTTGACAAATTTCGAAATATCATTTTTAAGCTCCATCCAAGCAGTGTTTCTTGCTTTGACTGGTGCTAGGCTTTTGGCGGCAATGGCTGCGTTTACCTCTGATTCGACCATTTCGTGCAACTGTTCTGGCGTAACTTCCATTACTTACTCACCTCCTTAGGTTCTAATAAGTCATCCACAGTTACACCCATTGCTTTTGCAAGTAAATTCAGTGTTACAGCATCAGGATGCTTTGTTCGGTTCTCAAGAGTATTTACAGTACTCTGTGATACACCCGCAGCATCAGCTAGCTTTGCTTGTGTCCAACCAAGCTTGGAACGATTTTTTTTAATTTCTAAGCCAATCATGTTTTCATCTCCTTAGAGTTAACGCATTTGCGTAACTATGCTTTTATTATAACGCCATTGCGTAAATTGTCAACGCAATAGCGTAACTTTTTTAAATGAATTTGTTTTACGATTAACGCAAACACGTTTGGAGGATCTTTTATGACTGAATCAGAATTAATAATTCAACGCTTGTATGATCTTATGCGCGAGCGTAATTTAACCGTTAATCGTTTGGCCACATTAGCAGGAGTTACTCAATCAACGGTGAGTTCTTTCATTTACCGGCAGAGTGTTCCAAAAGTAGATCTATTGCATTCACTTTGTTCTGCCCTCGGCATCAGCGTCCACGACTTCTTCGACTTCCCGCCTTACAACGAGGTGGAAAAATAATGCAGTTAAAACAAGATTGTGTACGCTATGTCTTACTATCGTTAGAAGAGCAAAAATTTAATATGATAATATTTGGGGCAAATGATACGGACATCGCAACTAAATTAGCAGATGATCGGTTTAGCACCGATGATATTCGTTACACTTTGTTTGAACTTTTTTCAGGGGGATTTATAACTGCTGAAATAACAAATTTTAAAAATGATTACCTCTTACGAGTGACATCCATTACTTGGTCTGGCCATGAATTGCTTGATGACATCAGAGATACTGAAGTGTGGCGCAAAACTAAAGATGTAACATCTTCCTTTAGCTCTATTTCCGTAAGTATCCTGAAGAATGTCGCAACAGCTGTTATCACAGGGATAATCAAGCAAAAAACAGGTTTGCCACTTTAAACTTCAAACTCCTGTCCGTTTATTAATATGAATAGTGGCTTTTTACCAATTCGTTCATCTCTATCACGAATTAGTTGTTCAGCATTTTGTGATAAGAGACAACCACTTGTAGCACCAACGATTACTCGTATTCCAAATGGATTTTTGAAGTAAACTGGGTATGAAATTTCTTGTTTCATTTTGCCGCCTCCTTTCGCTGCCCCCCTGCGATATAATGATCGCAAGGAGGTGATAATTATGGCTATTATGACAATCGCAAAGCTTCATTGTTATCAGTGTGATCATGATTTCCCATTAAACATGTATCAACCAATCACAAAAATCAGTTGTCCGTACTGTGATACAGACGTTGATGGATCAATGATTGAACCTATTCGTAATGCTTGGGCACAAGTTTCCGGCTTAAACCAGGCATTCCACAAACATGAAATGGAATCAGAAGAACCACGTTTTAGTCTCAATATTCATGATGAAGAAGTTCATCTTGAAATTGATGATATTGACAATGAAACTGAATAATTGATTCTAGTTGCCGAGGGTGCATATTAAATTGCTCCTCGACTTTTTGTACAGCAACAAGAACACTATCTAAATCATTTGGGTATGCTACCTCTCGTGCGAACTTGCAAGCTTCCGCATACTTATTTACTGAAGAACCTTTATATTTTTTCTCACTCATTTTGCCGCCTCCTTTGGTTTTGTATAACTTTTGTCAACATTAGGAATAAAAAAAATATCCGTCACTTCAACTCCCAGCTTGTCAGCAATCTTTTTCGCTGTCCTTTTACCAACTGGTTTCTTCCCATTGATAATTGAAGACATATAACTAGGGCCAATGTTAACACGGCTTGACAATGATTTCTGAGTATATCCATGCCATGCCAATAAAACATCGATTTTCTTTTTGCCAACTACATATAGCTGAACCATCCGATTACCTCCTTTCTTAACTTACATTTATATAATACCATCCGTAAAACTTTTGTCAACGATTTTTATATAAAAGTTTTACAAATCATTTAAGTATTTTTGACTTTTGTTATACTAAAATCATTAGGAGGACTGATATGAATGGATTCAATAACACCGGAAGAGTTCGGAAACTCATTGAAAGAGATTCGTCTGCGGAAACATTTTTCATTGCGACAAGTCTCACAACAATCTAAAACCGATGGTAAACCTGCAATTTCACCATCTTATTGGTCACTTGTTGAACGTGGGGAAAGGAACATACCTAAAGTAGATACTTTGGTTCGCATGGCTAAAGGGCTGAGAATTACGCGAGAAGAAATTCTTAATCTTGCTGGCCTATCTTCTGCAAACAACAGCATAAATAGTCAATCCTCTGATAATAAAAAACATTACTACGATCTAACGGAAAAAGATGAAAAAAGTATCGATAAGGAACTTGAAGATATGATGAACGGGCTCGACTCCAAACATTCTTTATCATTTTTCCAAAATGGGCAAGAGCTATCCGATCAGGACAAAGAACTGCTCAAAGCGTCCATGCGCCAAACATTAGAATTATCCAAACAATTAGCAAAAAGAAAATTCACTCCTAAAAAGTATCGTAATGGAGAGGAATAATAGGAGCTGGTTATATGGAACGGTGGATTGAAGAAGATATTGACCACTTAACCAACAAGTTTGGGATTCAAAGTGCTTTTGATTTGGCGCGTGACTTGGGCATTAACGTGCAATTCAATAACCTTGGTAGCAATATTTACGGCTACAATAATAACTCGCATCGAATCCCAATGATTGTCATTAACAACACAATTGATGAACGAACTCAAGATGGTGTTTGCTATCATGAAATTTTTCATATACGGCATCACAAGGGATTTAACACTCAGTTTTTTGCGGTAAATACGACAAGCTTTCTATCCGATGACAACGAAACAGAGGCTAATAAGTTTATGCTGGCCATGTTGAAAGAGGAATATGGTTGGAGCAAACAAGAAGATGTTTTAGACTTCTTAGATTTTTTCAAGCTACCACACGAACTGGCTTCGTTATTTTAATTAGCTTTTGTTAGCATGGGAAACTAGCAAAGAGTTCAGATGTTTTATTTTAGATATACGAATGGGATTTTATTGGGGAATAAAGATATTTGGAGGAGTTTCAATTGAAAAGAGTGCTAGTTTTAGGAGTTGCAATGCTATCCTTGTTTTTAGTCGGGTGTTCCAATAATAGTAAAAACAATAATCGCACTAAAGACACAGCTCGTGCAGAAATGGATGTTGAAGCAATATTTGAAAACAAGCAACATAAAGATCTAATTGATAATACCCAACGATCAGACATTGATACGGTCAAAGAGGAAGTTGATAAGCTGCCGACATCAACGCATAAGAGAACGCTCATTAAAGAAATTAATCATGCCTATACCCTGCTGCCACGACTTAAAAAACACGAAAAATCAGAAAGCATTTCTGAATCTGTCAAAGCAGTTCAAGCATCGAAAAAAGCAGCTTCGATTAAAGAGGCAAAAAAAGAATATTCACGCAATGCGTCTAATCCTGACGCGTATAACGGATCTACCCCTGAGGAAAGTTCTACATCTACTTCATCTGCAACAAAAGAATCGAGCTCTAGCAGTTCGACCGCAACTACTAAGGTTAGTTCCGAAGATAAGGCGGCTTTGAACAAAGCAGAAGCTTATGCTTCCAGAATGGACATGTCAAAACAAGGTGTATATGAGCAACTCACCTCATCTGCTGGTGAAGGCTTCTCCTCAGAGGCTGCACAGTATGCTGTCAATCATCTGACCGATGTCGACTGGAATGCTAATGCTCTTGCAAAAGCGAAGGACTACCAAAGTAAAATGTCCATGTCACACAGTGCAATTCTTGACCAATTAACATCGTCAGCTGGTGAACAATTTACTCAGTCACAAGCTCAGTACGCTGTGGATCACTTACCAAAATAATGTTCCCAAGGCCCTCGTCGGGGCTTTCACGCGAGCGTAGTTCAACGGTAGAACAATTATTTGCACACTTCTCATAGGTCTCACATCCTATATTGATGTAGGTTCGACTCCTGCCGCTCGCATTGTACGTTAATAGCAAATAATTATGGAGGCAGCTATGAATATTGATATCACAAAACTATTAGATTGGGGATTGATAGTACTATCTCTTTACTTAGTTGTGGATACACTT
>SKES01000455.1_pt1 | contig 36997 bp, 20 predicted proteins | sample 4826851 | NCBI WGS metagenome assembly SKES01 (sample SAMN11008803, study PRJNA524170) | human gut metagenome | biome: Human fecal sample; material: Feces; isolation source: fecal sample from pouch patient p52 | host: Homo sapiens | place: Israel: Tel-Aviv | collected 2016-09-04 | reverse complement strand
TTTCAATGCTTATCGAATACGCATGCTATGTAACATAAACATTTCCCCCCTTTTAATAATACTATACAAAAAAAGCGGATAGTTGTCAACATATACATATGAATTATTTTGGCTAACTAATAGAACAGTGTAGACATATCCAAGAAGAAAGGTGAACAGTAAAATGTAATAGGGTGAATAATTATGGCAAAAAGACCAGTACCAAAATACGACTTCAAGGCTTTTGGGGGGTAATCCAACCGCCTGCAAAATGCAGGCGGCTTGTGTATTTTAATAGGCAGGTGCGCCGTAGCCAAGAATCTCGTAATAACCGATAGAATACTCATTGACTCGGCAACTGTCGCCGGAGTTGCCCTCGACCGTATAAACCTTGCCGTTTTCGACCTTTTGAACAATACCCGTATGGTCGGATAATCCATCCTGACCACTTTCGTCTGCCCAATCGAAGAAAATAATCATTCCGGGGGCAGGCTCGGCGCTGCCATCCAGCCATTGTCCACGATCCTTAAACCATTGTACTCCGTTGACACAGCCTGCATATTTTGGGATAACTCCAGCGTCGATATAGCCGCACTCGTTGGCACACCAAGATACAAAGCAAGCACACCATTCTACACGGGAGTTAAAACCGTACCACGACCAATACGGCTGACCGCCCACATTGCCAACCAGAGAGAGTGCAACGGTCACGATCTGTCCGTCGCCGCCTGTAATGCCGTAAAGCACCTGTGACCAAAGGTAATTGTTTTCATCTGCAAGCAGTTCAGCGAGGTAGCCTTTCTGTTCTTCGTTAAAACCATATTGCGCCGCCATTTCCTCGGCAGTCTTGTGGCTGACGGTAATATACAGATAGGTTTGTGTGACCGTGCTTTCAGTTTCCACGATATTACCGTGTCCGTCATCGGTTTCGGTAATAACTGTTTCGGTCTTGCTCTCTGTTCGGGAAGATATTTGATTCATCTCCCAAAAGATGTCTTTTAAGAGTTGCTTTTTGCCATCGTCCATTGTGGCAACCTCTTGGGGGTTATCTTGATCCGTATTCGTTTTTACAGAGTAAACGGCAAGCACCTCTTTCCAAACGGCTCTGCTGCCACTCATTTCAAGAACATCATAGGATACCGAGTTCTTTTCCTCTTGCAGCTTGGTATCGTATTCGGTATTGATTTCCTGCACAACGGTCTGCATACTCATTCCAGTGCCGGAATCTTCGTCTGAGAAGAAAATGCCAAATACTGAGCCGAGGATCATACCAATCAGGCAAATCACGATAATAACCAAAACCGCCACCCAGCCGCCTGCGGCGATAGCGGCAATCAAGGCTTTCGTTCCGGCAATAATCGCTTTAATGGCAAGTGCGGTCGCTTTGGCAATCGCCTTTACCGTAACCACGGCGGCTTTTGCCGCAGCCCTTGCCGCTTGTGCTGCTCTCTGTGCAGTTTTAACCGTAATGATTGAATCCACCTAAAAATCCTGGATTGCTATGCCCCCGCTTATGCCCCTTGTCATCATAATGGTTTAAACCGCCAAAGAATCCTGGTCGACTCTCACCTACTTTATGCCCGTTATTGTCATAATGATTCATACCACCAAAAAAGGAAGGCGAACTATGTCCGATTTTCTTTCCATTTGCATCATAGTCGTTCATACCACCAAAGAATCCTGGTCTGCTCTCGCCTACTTTTTTCCGTTTGCATCATAATGGTTTATGGATCCAAAGAATCCTGGTCTGCTATATCCTTTTTTACTCATAATGTCATCCTCCTGACTCTATTAGCCTCTTGTTTGATCTCAGAATAACACACTTTTCTCATTTGGAAGTCGCATAACAGGCGACATTCTTTTATCGCATTTACATTCATTATACCATTTATAATTCTTCCGACAATACGCAATAAAGCCGGAAGCCACGTTATCATCCATGACCTCCGACTCGTTCTGCTTATTCTACACTGTCCTTACACCCAAATCAACTCCTCTCTCCGTTTTATCTTTTCCCTGCTTTTCTTGAATAATCCTCTTATTGATCTCAAGCCGTTCATGAATGGATAATTTCTTATCTTTTCCATCTACCGCCTGCTTCTGCTGTGCCGGTTTTCTATCTGTTTTTCCTACATCCTTAACAACTTCATTCGCTTCGGTACTTGTTACCCTCTCATCTGCTCTTCCTTCATATCTTTCTGCTATCTGCTGTTCTCGTCTCTCCTTCACACCTTTTTCCTCCAGATTGCAAAAACTCTGCAGATACGGAAGCACATGATTCTGCATGTCTGTCAGATCTTCCATATACTTTTGGAACTCTTCACTTCCTTTGCCTTTCTGGTAATTGATCCAATACTCATCTGTAAGCTTCATTTCATTATCATACTTCAACTGACTCACAATACCGCCATGTCCATTTCCAATATCCATTGACTTCTTAAAATGATGCAGCATCTGTTCACCTTTTTCCGCATAATATACAGTCACATATATCTTTGCAATTTTTGTAGGTTCCTCTGTCTTCGGATCACGTTTTGCATACCATTCTTTATCCATTTCTGCTGTTTTTGCATCCAGCTCAGACAGCTTCTGACATCTTGGATTCATGAGATCACTTTCTTCACAATAGTTTACATACACCATTGGTTCCATATCCTTTGGAAGTTCAGGTTCATAGGCTTTCAGTCTTTCAATCAATACTCCTGCACGAACAGACAGATCGCATTCTTCGTCTACAATATCCTTCAGATATGAAATATAGGAATGAATATTTCCACTTCTCAAATCCAGCATTACTTCCTGCACCGTATTTTCTCCCCTCTCCACATTATCTCGATACTCATACGGATCAAAAGCTTCTGCAATCTCATCCAGTGCCTCTGCCAGCTGTTCTGTGGTCATTTTCTCAGGATACATTGCTTCTCGAACATCCCTCATCGGTACATACTTGTAGTCCGGCAATGCTTCATGAATTTTCTCGATCCCTTCCCGTACCAGTGCAAGTTCTCCATAAAATCGAACATCATCCATCAGATTTCCGAATACGGTATTCCCTTTAACGATCGCAAATTCGGCTTCATCATAGTAACTGTCTTCCGGATCACGATAAATAATTCCCATTGAGCATCCCAGATACGCAGTTTTAGGATTCTCCCTATATTTTTCATAGACCGCAGCAATCTGATTAACATCGGTACTTTTTTCATAAGCTCCCATATCATGGAACTCATCACATTCTGTGGCGAAATATTCCAGATAAGGCTCTTTCTTCGGTGGCATATTATTAAGGACGTTATCAATCATGTTATAATTCGCCTCTTCCAGTTCCTCCACCTTTGCCAAAGGCTTATATTCGCCCTGGCTTTTCTGAATCTCTGCCATTACAACTTCATCCATTTCTTCTACTTTTTCCATCAACTGATCATAATCTCCACGGATGCGTTCTCCAGTCCAGCCTTCGTCTTCCAGAAGTTCCTCTGCCGCTTCTTCAATAGAAATTTGATCATTTTCATAGACGCCACCATCCATCAGACGAAAATCTTCATCGTAAAACGAATAATCATATCCTTCTTCTGTTCTCTGAATAGCAAAGTAACGTTCTCCTACCTCATATGCCAGTTCACTAAGAACCTGTTCTTCCAGATTCAGGAAAGAATCCAGCTGTTCAAAACTGATACTGTCTACAAAATGAGCGGTTACTTTTTCCCCGTCATTCAGAACTATGATATCACTGACAGACAGGGAATGCCCACGGAAATCTTCCGGTCTATCAATGTTGAACCTTTCAAAAATATCATCCAGTGACATATTTCCCGATAATTCCCCAACATAGACCAGCTTATAATCTTCTTTTTTTATCTGCATACCATGACTTTCAATAAAGCGCATATTCATAAATGCATAGTTTTCGCCCGGTGAATCGTCCTTGATCTGATAAATACCAAAGGTTCGCCTTGTTCCTAACAACAGGTTTGCCTCTTTCAAAGACTGAATCTGCGGATATTTCTGCATTTCCCATTCCAGGTTACGGAAACGCTCCAGTTCTGTCATAGACATCTGATAATGCTCCGGTCCTCGTTCAATTTCCATGCGTTCCGTGACATACATTGGTGATGAAAAATTAGTGATCAGATAGATATCTGCTCCGGCATCGTATAATTTCAGTGCTTCTTCCTGCTCAATGACACTCATAGGCTCCTGAAATGCTCCAAAATCTTCATCGGCATAATCCAGGTCATTCTCCTCTATCCGTTCCCACATCTGCGATTCCATGCCAAACAGACCTTCATGCGCCTGTATCATTTCTTTACTTGCATACTCTCCCTTGCTGCCATCGCTGCCCAGGCAATAAATCTTAGAACCCATTCTGTGATAATCCAAAGCTGCTTCTTTTCTAAGCGGCACCATGTCTTCTGCTGTATATCCATAATCACGTAATTCCAGCTTACCTATGGTTGGATCTGGTAGATCCTGAATATCCATTCTTGCATCATCCAGTAGATCCTCTACCCCTTCTTCATCTGCCTGGATCACTGCATCTGCTAGATTTCTTACCAGAGTCCTAACTTTCTCTTCCTCACCGATCAGATTCGCATATTCAAAAAGCTGTTCTTTTACATCTGTTGGAAATTCTATGCCTCTACGCTCTGCCTGACTGATCTGTCCCTGCGTGTATTCCTGCATTTTCTGTGTTTCTCTACCCGTTATCCTGTTTCTTGCCATATAAATTCCTCCTGTGTTCTAAAAAATGGCATAACCGACAGAACCTTCTTCTACCAAATTATGCCATCTTTCCTCTTTATTCCAGACCGAAGTCCCGTTTTCTGGTTTCCTTGCCAGTTTCACTTTCCCGCTGACTCTTTTCCTTATAAATCTGCAGTTTCTCATGGATAGAACCTCGTGCCGGTCTTTCTTCTTTCTCTTTTGATTCCGACTGCTCTGTTTCTGTATCTTCCCGTTCATCCATATTGAGAAGTGCATTTAACTCTGACAGTCGCTCCAGTTTTTGGTTCAGTTCCTCTTCTTTTGGAAATGGCTTCCCGACTTCCTCTTTGGCGTTTGTCATCTGCTCCTGTACCGTTTCCAGCCGTTGTTCTGCTTCTGCCAGTTTCTCCGGATAACTTTCTAAAAGATTATTGATACGAGTGATATTTCCTAGAGCATCGGCTCCCAATCGAACTTTAGCTACCGATTCATGCTTTACAGACAGGATAAACTCTTTGCTCCAACTGTCGAATTGGATTCTCATGTTAAATCCCTGATAGCTTCCAATATCCATAGCTGCATCCACAGACTTAATTTCTTTGCAGACCGCCAGAAGAGCCGCTCCTGCCTCTTTCTTTTCTGTGAACACTTTGCCACTGATTTCCATAGAAAACTGCTCTGGATCTGTGATTTTGTACTCAGAAAAATGAGCGATGTCTGCCTTGTAGCTGTCAATGATCTCTGTCAGTTTTGCAATCTGTTGTGGAAAATTCCTTGCAATATCATCTTCCAGTCGATACTGGTTATTCATGTGGTTGGCTTTTAAAAGTTTTAATTTTGCCACATCAACATCCAATGCCATCTTCTCTTTTACTGCCGGATTTCCGGTTGCAAGAGCTTTGACCTCTGCATAGGAAAGTGCCGCTTCGTCTACATCTTCGCAGCTTCGCACAGGTGCTTTGCTGGTCATAATCTGAGAAATGAATTTCTGCTTGTTCTCAATCAACTGCCACATGTAGCTGTCAAATGTGGATTCAGTTACATACCGGAAGATATGAACCTTTTTATTATTGTTTCCCTGACGGATAATACGTCCTTCCCTCTGTTCCAAGTCAGATGGTTTCCAGCCAATATCCAGATGATGCAACGCAATCAGACGATCCTGCACATTGGTTCCTGCACCCATCTTTGCTGTAGAACCAATCAAAAAACGAACCTGTCCGGATTTCACTTTTCCAAACAGCTCCGTCTTCTTTGCTTCTGTATTTGCATCATGAATAAAAGCAATCTCTTTTTCCGGCACTCCTTTTTCCATCAGTTTCCGTTTCAGGTCGTCGTAGACATTAAAACTGCCATCGCCTTTCGGTGTACTCAAATCACAGAAAATCAATTGTGCTGATTTCTGTGCTGCTGTGTCTTTCCAGATTTCATAGCTTTTCTCTGCACAGACTGATATCTTGCTTTCCGGATTGTCTGGCAATAATTCGTTCACTAAACGCTGATCCAATGCTAACTTTCTTCCATCATTGGTGATTTTCAGCATATTATCAACCGCGGCATCTACTCCGCCATTTCTGACAACTTCCGCACGTTCTCCAAGGCTTTCTACGATTTCTTTCTGCTGTTCCGTTGGTTTCAGCACCACTGTTTCATATTCTGCTTCCGGCACAGGAAGCTTTAACTGATCGGAAGTCTTGATATCTGCAATCTCCTTGAACATATTCATCAGTTCCGGGATATTATAAAACCGTGCAAATCTGGACTTTGCACGATATCCTGTTCCTTCGGGAGCAAGTTCGATGCTCGTGACAACTTCTCCAAAAGTGGAAGCCCAGGAATCAAACAGTCCAAGTCCCATATTTTGTAATTTACTGTTCTGCAGATATCGCTGCATAACATATAATTCCGTCATACTATTGCTGATTGGTGTGCCCGTGGCAAAAGTAATGCCTTTTCCTCCAGTAATCTCATCCAGATACTGACATTTATTGAACATATCTGCCGACTTCTGTGCTTCGTTCTGTGCAATCCCGGCTACATTCCTCATTTTTGTATAGAGAAACGCATTTTTATAGCTGTGTGCTTCATCTACATACAAGTGATCTACTCCCAGTTCTTCAAACGTAACTACCTGATCTTTTTTTTCTTTCTGATTCAGCTTTTCCAGCCTTGTCTGCAGTGTCTTTCTGGTTTTTTCAATCTGTTTGACGGTATAACGTCCGCCATCCTGTTCATACCTTGCACTCTGAATCGCCATTTCCAGATCATCAATCTGCTTCCGCAGCATAGCTTCCTGCCTCTCATCAGAGATTGGTATACGCTCAAACTGGGAATGACCAATAATAATAGCATCGTAATTTCCCATAGCGATTCTGGCACAGAACTTTTTCCGGTTCGCCGGTTCAAAATCTTTCTTGGTTGCTACCAGGATATTGGCTCCCGGATATAACTGCAGGAATTCTGCTCCCCACTGCTCTGTCAGATGATTCGGCACGACAAATAAATTCTTCTGTGATAATCCCAGACGTTTGCTCTCCATTGCAGCCGCTACCATCTCGTAAGTCTTCCCAGCTCCTACTACATGAGCCAGAAGCACATTCTCTCCGTAAAGCTGATGTGCAACAGCATTTTTCTGATGCGGGCGAAGCTCTATTTCCGGATTCATTCCTGGGAAAGTCAAATGACTGCCATCATATTCACGGGGACGGATACTGTTAAATCGTTCATTGTAAACTTTTACCAGTCTTTCACGCCTCTGCTGATCTTTAAAAATCCAATCCTTAAATGCTGCTTTCATGGCATCCTGCTTCTGTGATGCCAGCATGGTTTCTTTCTTATTGAGGACACGGATTTCATCACCATTCTCATTGACACTCTTATCATAAATGCGGACATCTTTCAGGTTCAGGGTATCTTCCAGAATCTTATAGGCATTTGCTCTCTCAGTTCCATACGTTGCATAGGCAAACGCATTCCTTGGACTATCTGCATTTTTTCCAGTAATACGCCATTCACCATTGACCTCAGAGTATTTTACCTGTATTTCCTTCTGTGCAAGATACCACGGGGTATGAAGCAGTTCCACCATAAAAGCCTGATAATCCGAAGGCTCAATCCATGTAGCTCCAACACGCACCTCAATCTCAGACGCTTCCAGATTTCTCGGCTGAACTGCCTCTAATGCACGGACATTCGGTGTAAATTCCGGACGATTCTCTGCAAAGGTTCTCGCAGTATTTAATTTATCCCTGACATTTCCGGACAGATATTCATCTCCGCTTTCCCACTGGTCTGTCAGTGGATTCTTAAAGATAACTCCAACCAGTTCTTCTGTGATTTTCTCTTCGGTCTTTCCAGTCAGCTTTGCCATATAAGGAAGGTCTACCTTTGCCCTTTCGTTAAGAGACAATGCAAGTGCTTCTGTGGCTGTCTCAACGCTTGTCACAGCGACCGCCTTTTTAATGGTTCGCTTAGTAAACATGTCCGCTTTTCGTTTCAGCGTTCCATCTTCATTCAAGTCTTCCAGTGAACACAGCAGACAATAAGAAGAGTCATCAGAAAATGCACGTTTGTTAGCATTACTTCCAATGACTCCATACTTTGCTGTGTAGGTATCATATACCTGATTCAGTTTCTCCTGCTGTTTCTGGATTTCTTCGTCTGCTACAAATTCCTCCATCTGCATGGCGATCAATTCACGAACAGTATCACGGATTGCAACCATGCCTTTCACACGTTCTGCAGTGGCGGCAGGCATTTTCACCTGATTCATCAAAGAGTTGACACGGTAATATACCTGATCATCTACCACCGTATAGCTGTAATTTCTGACATTCGGATCTGCCGGAATACTCTCTGGCATCTCATCCAGTTCTGTTTCCACATCTACTGCCGATACCATGCTTCCATGAATGTTCTTGACCGCTTCTGCAAGCTGGAGTTCAAGGTCAGCACCTTCTATCGGCATACAGGTTGTTTCCATACCATATGGACCCGATACTTCTTTCATCTCACCCAGAATCATTTCAGGATGGTCTGCAAAATACTGGTTGACTGTAATTCCATTGGTATCACTTCCAAGATTCACCCACTCCGGCATCTCTTTTGTCATGCTGTCACGCTTCTGGAAAAACAAAATATCAGCACTGACTTCTGTTCCTGCATTTGCCTTAAAAGCTGTGTTGGGCAGTCGGATTGCTCCCAACAGATCTGCCCTCTCTGCCAGATATTTTCGAACTTCTGGTGATGCCTTGTCCATAGTTCCCTTTGTTGTGATCAGAGCAGCCACACCACCTGGACGTAACTGATCTATCGTTTTGGCAAGAAAGTAATCATGAATCATGAAATTGAAGCGATCATACTGACGGTCATTGACCTTGTATGCACCAAATGGCACATTTCCGATTGTCACGTCAAAGAAATCATTGGGATAATCTGTCTTCTCAAAACCTTTGATCTGAATATTGGCATCAGGATAGAGCAGCTTTGCAATTCTGCCGCTGATGCTGTCCAATTCCACACCATAAAGTTTGGACTGGTTTAGATTCTCCGGAAGCATTCCAAAAAAGTTCCCGACTCCCATAGATGGCTCCAGGATATTTCCCTTTGTAAATCCCAGATTCTCCAACACCTGATACATACTGTCAATCACAATCGGCTGTGTATAATGAGCATTTAAGGTGGAAGCTCTGGCTGCCGCATATTCCTCTGGTGTAAGAACCGTCTTTAATTCCAGATATTCTGTCTCCCATGCAGCTTTTGTTTCATCAAATGCATCTGCAAGACCTCCCCAGCCAACGTATCGGGATAAGATTTCCTGTTCCTCTGGTGTCGCATTACGGTTCTCATCCTCACATTTCTTTAACAGCTGGATAGCCATGATATTGGCACGGAACTTTTCTTTTGCTGTCCCCTGCCCAAGCTCATCATCTGTGATGCGGAAGTTCGTTGCTGGAATCGGTTCTGATATTCCGTTAATCTCTTCCAAAGATTCTTTTTCTTCCGATACCTCAACTTCTCCAGATAATTCTTTTTCTTTTTTATCATAATCTGTCCACACACGATTAGAAATAGCAGTGAAATACGAGGACTCTTCCTCCATTATTTCTTCCCTGATTTCCCGTAATTTATCTAGGGTATCCGCATTTACTGTTTTGTTGTGATAATGATAATAAAGTACTTCTTGTCCAAGTTTTACATCCAGACGTTCCAATTCTTGTGTTGACATTCGATTCCAAATATCATCTTTTTCCGTATGAATCGTGAAACCTTCTCCATCATCATGATATTCTAATGTGTATTGAAGTTGATTCTCTTCTCCCTTAACTTTGCAATCAAAATCATGAATTGTTGTTCTGGTACCAGACATATATTCTGAATCAACTAATTGCAAATCAGTTATATCTTCAGCGGTTAAAGTATCCTGCTCCTGTTGTTCTCCTAACATCTGCTGTGCTTCTTCCAAGTCTGCCAGTTTTTGTGCTTCCTGTCGCTCTTCGTACTTTTCCATTTCCTCCGATGACAAATAATCATCTGTGCGGATTAACTGGCGGACACGTTCTGCAACCTTATTCCACTTTAATAGAACTTCTACTTCTGGATTGCCAATTTTTCCTTTTGCAAGTTTTAATCCTTTTGCATCATGTGATGCGTCGGAAGCACCTGCTCCTGGTATTCCGGGTGAAGAACCACCTGTTCCATATTCATTTTTCAGGAACTCAGCTGCATCTTTCATATCATAATGTTCCATGAAATATTCGTAAATCCGGTTACGTCCTCCGGCAGTAATGCCACCTCTTCTTAACACTGCATCAATTTCATCCTGTGTGATAAAGGAAAGCCCTAGACGTTCTACTTTAAATTGTTGATCCACCCAGGAGAAATCTCTCTGAAGGTCACGAAAACGCTGAGAATATACTGGATTGTGCTGAATTTCCCAACGATGATAATTACTCGGATTTTCATTCATATCCGCTTGTAACCATTCAAACTGCTGATAGATTTCTTTTTTTCCTTCTGGATCTGTCCAAGCGTTCCGAATGGTATCCTGCCAATCCGTATAAGACCGGTATTCTTCCGTATTTCTATTTGTATCTCGGAAATGAAGTGCCAGAAGATCTGTCATTTCTTTCTGTTCCTGCTCGATAGCATTATTGGAGATAAGATTATCAACGTAATTTCCCTCCTCATACATATCCCGGATCCTGTCAGCAGCTTCTTCCCACGTAACGATACGGTCAAAGTTTCTTCTTGCAGAGTCACCTCGCCGGATACGGATACCATCGTTGTCGTACCAGATACTGATTTTCTGATTATCTATGGTAAATCCTTTTCCTCCGGTGCCATATTCATCTTTCAGGAAGCTTTGCATTTCTTCATTGTCCAGACCTTCGATCAATCTTGCAGTAATATGAAACAGTGTATTTTTCTGCCCACTACCTGTGCGAAGGATATGATCGACTACTTCATCGGAAATAAGAAAAGCGGCCGGCTGTTCTAATGCAGCTGCCGCTTTCCTTATTTCTCCAAACTGTTCCTCTTCTGTTGGGAACAGGCTTAACTGTAAATAATCTCCTGGATCACCAGTTCCTCTGCCTGTGCTTTGATCTGGTTCATGTGTCTGGTCCATGCCATTGTGTCTGCCATCTTGTCTGGTGCCGGATCTTTCTCTAGAAGTTCGTTCATCAGGTTGTCTACTCTCTGTCTTGCCTGACTGTCGATCTCCATCAGATGACTGTCCAGACGGTTCTGCAGTGTCAGAATATTGAACCTGGCTACCTTGTAATTTCTCAGATACTCTTTCCTCATCATTCCGTACTTCCCGATTGTTCCTCTTGTCTCTTCCAGGCTGATATCTGGAATCTGATACTCTCCGTTCTGGCTGTAAGTGATCTCTCTCATGCTCTGTTTCCTCCTTATTTTTTTCTCTATCTTCTGTGTTCTTTGTTTTACTTTCACGAATTAACGTGTTAAATTTATTATAAGCTACTTTCTTTTCTTTTGCAACCGTTTTCAGATCTTTTTCCAGATCATCCAATACATATCGTCCAATCTGCATCAATACCGGTCTGCTGATCTCATTCACAGAACTTCCAAGATGTCCCATAACCTTTAACTGGTTAAAATCCGTAATATGCCGAAAATCCTCTGCATCCAGATATTCCTGTACATCCAGTCCACATCGGTTCAGTAATACATACCAGACACTGTTTGTCATCAATTCCCGGAACTCCACTTTCTGATTCTGCTCGTCCAAATCTTCCAGAAAAGTACCTGATACATCCATTTGCAATTCATCGAAAGCATCCGGTAGCCAGGCCTGCACACTTTCTTCTGCCGCCTGGTGAAGAACCTCTGGCAAGCCTCCCTCTGTTGTTTCCAGTGCAAGCTGTTCCTGCAGATAATCTGCCACCAGTTGTTCTCCTTCCGGATTAAGGTTCCATAACTGTGGATCTCTGCCAAGATTTTTTACCTTATAAGTATCCTGCACATCAAAAACATATCGTAACTTCGTTTTTGGTCCGGATGTGTTATCTATCAGGGCAATTCCTTTGGAACCCTTTTTAATCCATCGGTACATCTTCTGGTTCCAGATTTCCATGGAAGCCACCGCTGTTGCTCCCGGACGCTGTGCATAGATCAAGAGCTGTTCCGGAAAAGTGTACCGGTACAGCCTGGATGCAGTATTTAGAAAACGTATCCACTCCTGCGGATTAGCGGAAACGTCCTTTGCCACTTCCTCCGTCAGCTGCTCCATTGCATATAATTTATTTGCCATCTGTTACTCCCTTTCTTCTTCCCACTTTTCTTCTACAACATCGGCAATCCGTTCCATTGCCCTTGTCACGGAAGGAAAGCTACTGCTATTATTTGCTTTTCCAATCTGATCAACAAGAAATTCCGGCATATCTGCAAGTGCTCCGGCAATCATAGCCTTTACCCTGATATCCTCCAGCATAAGAAGTTCTTTCACACCAAACTCTTCGCCAAATACATCCTGATATCTCCGTAAATCATCCAAAAGATATTCCGGTTTTAAATCTCTATCAATTTCCCTCCTTTTGTCTTCACCATATAAACACCAATCCATATTCTTTTCTCCTCCAACTTCAAAAAATTGGGGACTGCTCTGCACAGTCCCCATAAGCCATCGTTTTCTTTTCACTTTATAATGCTGTAGCAAGATCTCTCGCCTTACTCTTTGGGATTGTATCCGTCCCTTTTGCCTTGATTTCTGCCTTAGCTTTCTCCAATCTTCCATGGATTCCACCTTTTACTTCCGCTTTTTCGGCTACTTTTTCTTTCTCCAGACGTGCTTCCCTGCGCTCAGCATTTTCCAATACTGCGGTCTTTTTGTCACAGAACTGAACCTTATCAGAAAGCTGTTCCTGTCTTTCCACTTGTGTCTCATTGACTTCCTGTACCATCGCATTTAATTCTGGAACCTGTAAAATACCGTTATCCGGGAGAATCAGCACTTCATGAACGGAAGATGGGATGACAAAGTAATCACTTCCCAGGCATTCCCCAATCTGTTTTCGAATATCTTCCTGCAGTAACAGGGAAGCTCCATTCATCTTAGATTCATTGGTAAGGCAGAACATTGGATTCTCCACAGTTTCCATATCCAGTTTTTCATTCAAAAGATTCTTCGGTGTTCCTCCAAAAATCATAGATTCGATAATCTGTGTCATATCCACCAGTTGCACGCCTCTGTTCTTATCTGCCATCATCGCATCTGCCTGAATCTGTTCGACAGATACTCCCCATTCGTTCATCAGAGAAACAGTTACTGGAATACTGCTGATTCCCTCTCCATTTTCCTCCAGATTTACTGCATAATAAGCTGCAAAATCTCCGTGTTCTGTGACTACTTTGTCTGCCAAACGATCGGTATTCCATTCTTTGTCACAAATTCTCATCTGTAATTTGTCCTTCATCTTTTCATAATCAAGAATATCCGGAACTCCCATATCAAAAAATTCTGCTTTACCCTGTGCTTCAATACGCATATCAGCTACATCCCCAACACAAGAATCTACATCTTTCCCATTGATATATTCCTGGTAGAGGGAATCCAGATAGACCGTCGGTACGATTCTCTGATCTCCGTTTGGAATCGTAATACCTGTCAGCTTCAAACCGTTGTTTTTTTCTACTTCCTGAAGTTTAATTTCTGCGTCCCTGTAAGACTCTGGCAGATACTCCTTTACATTGTCTTTGACATATTCATAAAATTCTTTTCTGTTCATCATACGCTTTTACCCCTTTCTGATCATGTGATGGTTCATTCTTTTTCTGCTGACCATCTGCTCAGCTTTCTTCTGATAAGCCATCATTCTCTTTAAAGTTTTCTCCTGGTTTTTTCGTGCTTCCTGTCTTTTTTCCATTGCTTTCATCATAGTTTTCTGTTCCTTTCTGTGATTTTGTGTATGAAAAAGGGAGCCTCACATAGAAGCTCCCAATCATAACCGTTGGTTTCCTTATTTGTTTTTCCTTTTTCTGCTGATATAAAGTCCTGCCATACCTCCTGTGGAGATTATCAGAAGCAGGATCGGCAGCCAGATATTTGTGCTGTCACCTGTTTTTGGTGCGTTTGATACCTTCGTCTCTTCATGGGACTGTGGTGTATCCGGTGTGTTCGGTGTTTCTGGAACTTCCGGCTTCTCATTTGTCAGATTAAAGGTAACTTCTACAACCGGTGTACTGTCATCTGCATAAGCAAATGTCACTTCATGCTTGGTTTGATCCAGTGTGTATCCATCCAGTGTCTTTGTTTCCACCAGATAATACTTGATCGCTGTATCATATTTGCCGTTCTTAAATGTGGCAATCTCATACAGCTTACTTTCTGCATGACCGGCAGCATCTGTCTTTAAAGTTTCCAGAACTTTTCCTTTGCTGTCACGGAGTTCAAATTCTACCCCTTTCAGTGGTTCTCCTGACGATTTATCTGTCTTATTGAGAATCACTTTTCCCTTGGCAGTATCATCTTTCATAGCCACTTTCTGGATTTCTCCGGTATCTTTCACCTCAAATGTCACATCGGCTGTCAGAAGATATCCTTTCGGTGCCTGCTCTTCACGTAAGGTGTATTTACCGATTGGCAGTTTTTCAATATAGTGTGCTTCCTCTGTGGAAATCCAGCTCTCTACTACCTGATCATCCTTATCGAGAATTGTCAGTTTCGCACCCGGAATCTCAGTTTCTCCTGTGATATCCGTCTTACTGATCTGCACTTTTGTCACATCATCTTTCATCTCATGCTTCTGAACCTCTGCTGTATTCTCTACTGTGAAAGTAATACTTTCTGCAGTGACATATCCATCTGCCGGTTTTGTCTCTGTCATGGTGTATTCCTTACCAACAACCAGTTCTTTGATCACATGGGATTCTTCCGTAGAAGTCCATTCATCTACTGTATTGCCATCTGAATCCGTTACTTTCAGGTGTGCACCTGGAAGTTCTTTGCCTGTTGTCAGGTCTGTTTTGGTCAGCTCTACTGTGGTTGGCTGATTTTCAAAAGTAAAGTCGTAGCTTACTTCTGCCTGGTCTTCTCCAGCATATTCAAAGGTAAATTCCTGTACTTCATCTGTTGTAACAAATCCGTCCGGTGCAAAGATCTCTTTCACATAGTATTTTCCGTCTACCGGAAGATCTGCCGTAAAAGTGATCTGTCCTTTTTCATCCGTTACCCGCTGCTCAATCAGACTGTCTTTCTCAAGAAGTACCTCGCCCTTTGCATTTTTGATATTTTCACTGGTATAAAGACCGAAGACACCACCTGCAAGGACACGTTCTGTATCCTTTTCTTTCTTCAGAACCGTAATCTTTACTTTCTGACGGGCATTCTGCCATTTCTCATCATAAGTGATGACTGGTGTGTCCTGATCACGGTAAGAAAGATCAACATATCTCGGCTCTTTGTCCAGCACATAACCATGGGCTGTTTTTACTTCCTTCACATAGTATTTTCCAGCCGGGAGATCTCCCATCTGTGCAATACCATTGGAATCTGTAGTAATGGTTCCCACTTTTTCATCTGCTTTGAAATAATCTTCACTGACACCATCTGCCGCTTTGATATCTTCCGCAGCAAATACATCGAACGTCACATCTGTAAGGCTTCCGGTTACATACTCAAAAAGATGCTCCACGGTACCTTTTACATGATCCAAAAGTGTTACCTTATCCAAAAACTCTCCATTTTTGTTGATGATCAGAAGTCCTGTCGGTACTTCATCTTTCATCTCTACTTTCTGAATCTCGGCGGTATCTTCCAGAGTGAACTTCACATCCGTTGCTTTCAGATATCCATAAGGTGCCATTTCCTCACGAAGAGTGTATTCCTCTCCAACTGTCAGGCGTTTGATCACATGTGGCTGATCTTTTACAGACGTCCACTGATCCACAACATTTCCTTCTTTATCAAGAACGGTGAGTTTTGCCCCATCCAGCTCCACACCTGTTGTTACATCAGATTTCGTGATTTCTACTGTTGTCGGCTGGTTCTTTTTCACAGTTTTCAGTTTTACTGTCTTCACATCCTGTCCCTGGTAAGAAGCATCCAGATTCAGAACTTCATCAGAGGATACAAATCCCGCCGGTGCCTTTAACTCCTTCACATAATACTGTCCAAGTGGCAGATCCAGCGTACATGCCGCAAGACCATCATTATCAGAAGTCATTTCCTGTAAGAGTGTGTCTGCTTTCACGATTGCTTTTCCATCTGCCTTGATATCCGCTTTGTTATAGATACCAAAGACAGCTCCTGCTACGGTTGCACCATTTTCTGCATCCTGTTTTTCTACCTGGATTGCAACTTTCTGTCGGTCATCGCCAACAGTCACTTCCTGTTCGATCACAGGTGTATCCTGATTGGCATAGACAAATGCGACTTCTGATCTGTCATGGTTCAGTACGAATCCTTCCGGTGCAGTCTTTTCTACCACATAGTAAGAACCAAGCGGCAGATTCTCTGCAACTGCTTTTCCGTCTTCTCCAGTCGTTACCGTTGTTACCAGTGCATCTTTTGCATAGATCAGCTGTCTGTTTCCGTTTTCATCTTTCTGATAATCCGGTGTATAGATATTTTCAGCTGCATAGACATTAAATTCCGCACCCTTAAGGTATCTTTCTTCATAAACAAAATCCTTTTTGAATCCGGTCAGCATTTCACCTTTTTTATAGATCGTCAGCTTTCCTTTTACCGGATGGTTCTCGTAATCTACCGTAATAATGGCATCTCCGCTCTCAGAATCCATCTGGTATGCTGTGTTTGCATCCACCGCAATCTCTACATAGTTCTTGTTGATTGTGTACCCTTCCGGTGCGTTGACTTCCTCAATGCGGTAATGTCCGATCTTCAGATTCTTCGGCATGATCAGATATCCCTGGCTGTCCGTAAAATAGGACTTATGGGTTGTTGTCACTGGGTAAGTTGTTACCTGTTCCACATACTTCTTGTTGTCCAGGTCGTACACTTTAAATTCTGTTCCTGCAATCAGGACGGATTTCTTTGTTTCATCGTCTTTTTTCACGATTTTCAGTTTTGCCTTAAACTCTTCATCCAGAAGCACTCGCCAGATCTGTGGCTCATTTGGATGATGCTCTGTGATATTCACTTCAAAATCATCGACTGGCTTGTAGTTGTGCGGTGTTGTTGTCTCACGCACGATATAGCTTCCAAATGGTAATGGAATACTGCAGGCATACCCTTTTTCATCTGTGAAAATCTCAGTTGCTCCTTTTTCTCCACTCACTACTGGTTTTGCAGAATCAAAATCATAACTTCCATCTGCTTTCTTTGTAAGGGAAGATTTCAGATAAACTGTAAATCCAGCTCCGGATAACAGATCTGCATCTGTCTTTCCATTGTTGGCTGCTTTAATAATCTGGAATGGCTGCTTGATGACCTGCTCACTGGAAGTGCACTCTCTTTTCACTTCTGCTGTCATATCTCCTTCATAACTGCACGTAAGATCATGCTCTTCTGTATCTGCCAGGTATCCGGTCGGAGGTGTAATCTCTTTGATATAATATTTGCCAAGATACAAGCCATTTACAGAAGCCTGTCCTTTGTCATCTGTTGTAAGAGATGCTATCTGTTCTCCTGCTTTATAAATAGTTCCGGTTGCTCCGTCCGGATGCACAATATCTTCACGGGCATACAGACCATAAACTGCACCTTTCAGTGTGGCATCTCCCTGCGGTACTGCTTTTCCTGTTTCTTTATCAACTTTGAATAAATTGATCTTTGCTGTCACACGGTCATTACTGAAGGTATGGGCAAAAGATACGGTTGCTTCTTTATCATTGGTGTAAGAAAACTTGAACGTATACACATCTTCTGTATTTCTTACATAGCCTTCCGGTGCCTGATCTTCTTTTACAGAATAGGAATATCCAATCGGAAGATCCGCTGTGAATTTTGCATTCCCATCTGCTCCAGTAGTTGCTTTCTCAATCAGTGTTCCTTTTTTCACAACAACGGTTCCGTCTGCATTTCTAATATCATCGGATGCATACAGAGCAAAAATACCGCCATTCAGTGGTTTCTTGGTGTCTTTATCCTGTTTTACTACGGAAACATCTGCTTTCTGTCTCTCGTTGTTAAAAGTCACATCTGCAAATACAACTTCTTTATTCTGTCCGGCATAGGTCAGAGTCACTGGCTTTTCTTCGCTGCCGTTATAGAAATTGTCCGGTGCTTTTGCTTCTTTTACCACATAGGTTCCAAGATGCAGGTTTTTCAGTGTGACAGAACCATTCTCACCTGTTGTCAGATTTTCTTTTACCAAGTCACCTTTGCTGTACGCTTTTGTGCCATAAGCAGTTACGATATCCGCTCTGGCATACACGTTATATACTGCATTTTTCTGTCTGCGGTTCTCATACTGGAATACGGTTCCACTCTCACTGACTTCTGCACCGATAAGAACCTGACCTTCTTTGTAAATGGTAAGCTCTGCCAGCTGCTCCTTGTTTTCCACGGTCACAGCCGAGGTCTTACTTGCTACCAGTTTCACATTTGTTGCCGTTGCATTTACTACATATCCCTGTGGCGCTGTGATCTCTTTCAGATAAACGGTATCCTGTGTCTTGATGATCGTAACAGAGGATTTTCCATTCTTATCTGTTGCCGGCATCTGAGTGATCAGCTTTGTACATGCCTCATCGCTGTATACACCGAATACTGCACCTGCAAGATTGACATCCGCTGTATCGTCTTTCTTTACGATTTCGATCGTAGCCTGTTCAATCCAAGACACTTTGAAATCAATATATTTTTCATCTGTCACACCTTCACCAAATACCAACGCAAGATCCTGCGTGTCAGATCCGGTGGTGATTTTATAAGCAGAGTAATCTTTTGTAATACTTCCCTTCATTGTAGAAGACCAGCTCTGTGCCACGTCACTCACCTGTGTCAGTGGTGCAGAAAGATAAAACTTTGTTCCTCCGCAAATTTCTACACTTGCACCAGCTTTACTTGTTGTGCCTGTGCTTAGATTATGAAGTTTCACACCAGACGGAAGCTTCATCGTAATTGTCTGTAGCTTATCTGCTTTGAATGTAATATCTTTGGTTCTCTGTGAATTGCCATCCACATAAGCTTTTACATCTCCATCAGAAAATGACATTGCTACATCCGGTATTTCTGGCTGTGAAACACAATAATTATACAATTTCATTGCTAAATTCTTGGCTGTACTATTCGCTCCGGAAAAAGCGTCGCCACTTCCATTAGCATAAGAAGCCGCCAGATGAACAAGAATGAATTTTGCTCCAGCACTAAGATTTCCATAACCATTCTCTTCTGTAAAGAATCCTTCATCTCCTGCTGCCTTGGTTCCGTAATAACATACCTTAGCTAATGTTTTTCCATCTCCGACTTTACTAATCGTGTAATTACCTGTTCCTGGTCCCGGTTTTGATGGCTGTACACAGTAAGCAGTCGCAGATACATTTCCAAACTGAACCGTATACTGATAGGTAAGATAAGAACCATAACCATAATCCGCATAACGATACAGAGTTCCTCTTGTAACAGATACTTTCTGTACACTTCTTGCACTTGTCTTTGCCATAAAAGTGACTGTTTCACCAGCTTCCATGGCGTATAAATCAATTCCTTCCTCTTCCGCCTGCTCCATTGCATCCGATACTGTAAGACCTGTTTCCGAATCCGTTGTATTTTCAGTATCTTCTTCCATATCCGGTAATAGTTCGCTTGCCTGAGAATCAAATTCTTCTATCTCGCTTTCCGTCACTTCCTCTGTTGGAAGCAATTCCGAGTCTGCTTCTGAATTCTCCGTTTCCTCTGTCTGCTGTTCACTGCCAGCTGTTTCTGATTCGGTTACTGCTTCACTCCCTGCAGTTTCTGTCTGCACTTCTGTTTCTTTCTCACGCACAATCAGCTTTCGGCTGATCTGGTACTTCGGATGCTCCTGATTTACCGGTTCCACATAATAGACCGCTTTGTAAGTGTCCGCATGATCTGTCGTAAAATCCTCATTCTTATCATTCTTTGCTTCCTCAAATGTGACTTTAACCTTGTTATCATCCTTGATTTCCAGTCCGGTATAATCTGATTTCACATTAAATACACTGCCTGTTTCGATTTCATAATCTTTGGCAGTCACCACCTCATCTTCATCCAGAAGGTCTTTCACTTCCTCATAAAGTGGAGGTTTCTCCTCTGGCTGGATCTCCGCTGCATATGCCGTCATCGGAGATAGCACTGTACTAAGCATTGTCATGCCTGCCAGCAAGCCAGATACTACTTTTCTAAAATTACCTTTTTTCTTCATGCTAAGGTCCTCTCTTTCATATATTTGTATTAAAACAGACAGTCCTTAGACTGCCTGCAATACACTACTTATCGTTGTGGAAAAATCAGATTGAACTGTACATTTCCCTCTCCGGGATCAACCATCTCCACAGTTGCTTCGTACTGTCTCCCTGTTTTTCTTGATACCAGATCCTTATAATGGATTTTTCCTTTAGACAGGAACTTCTTTGCTGCCGTCTTATCCATCTTTTTTCCCTGACTCGCAAGGAATTTATCATTCTTCCATAAGGTAAAAGTACAGTTCCGGTCAGAACAGTAAAAGTTTACTTTCCCTTCCTGGACATCTGCTCCACATCGGGGACATTTGCCAATGACTTCTCCTTTTGCCTTTCCCTGAAACTGATTTTTCTTTTCTTCTGAAATTCCCTGATACCTGGCAACCAGTTCCTGCATCAGTTCTGTAATCCCATTTAGGAATTCATCTGCTGTCTCTGTATTCTGGGCAATGTGATTCAATGCCATTTCCCACTCTGCGGTCATCTTCGGAGATTTAATCTCATCTGGCAGAACTGTAATCAATACATTACCATCATCTGTCGGCACCAGATTTTTCTTTTCCCTTTTCACAAAACCAGACTGAATCAGTTTTTCAATGATTGCTGCCCTTGTTGCCGGAGTACCAAGTCCTTTCTTTTCTGTATCTTCGGTCAGTTCTTCATTCCCTGCACGTTCCATCGCAGAAAGCAGGGTATCTTCTGTGTACTGTTTCGGTGGCTGTGTGAAATGCTCCGATACCAAAGAATCACAGGGACCGTAATGCTTGCCTGCCCAGATATCCAGCTCCGGCTCTTCTTTCTCAATCTTTACGCCAAAGAACTGTTTCAATTTATTTTCGATCGCCTTGAATCCTTCCTGCTTTGTTTTCTTTGCTGTGAGATAAAACGTATGATAATTGCAGGTGATCTGGCATTTATGGCTTTCATAAATATAAGGATCTGCAGTTGCTGTCAGAACCCTGGCACTGATCAGATACAAAATCTTGCGGTTTCGTTCTTTCAGTTCACCAATATCTGCTTTGGCTACTTCCATGGTTGGGATAATCGCATGGTGATCGGATACTTTCTTTGAATTTAATACCTTACTCACGTCTGGGTGATATTCCAGACCTTCAGCATAAGGCATTTTCCCAAGTAACATCTGAATCAGTGTTTCAGTGCTTTCTCCCATCTCATCTGTCAGATACTGGCTGTCTGTTCTCGGATAAGTGACCAGCTTCTGCTCATACATCTCCTGCACGGCATCCAATGTCTGCTGTGCGGTATAACCAAACATTCTGTTTGCTTCCCTCTGCAGAGTGGTCAAATCATAGAGCTTCGGAGGACGGACCGTTTTTTCTTTCACATCATCCTTTTCCACTTCGCACATACGCTCCATACAGTCCGCAGCCACTCTATCTGCATCTTCTTTTTTCTGAAAATGCTCTGTGACCGCATCCATCTCGTCAAACTTGATATGAGCCATATAATATTTTTCTTTGGTAAATTCCTTGATCTTCTGATTTCGATCCACGATCATGGCAAGTGTTGGTGTCTGTACTCTTCCAACTTTCAGATTCTGGTTATACAGAACGGAAAAAAGACGGCTCGCATTGATTCCCACCAGCCAGTCTGCCTTTGCCCTGCAAAGTGCTGACTGATAGAGACTGTCATAACACGAACCGTCTTTTAATGACGCAAATCCATCTTTAATTGCCTGTTCCTCCATGGAAGAGATCCAGAGCCGCTTCATCGGCTTTTTGCATCCTGCCTGCTCATACACCAGACGGAAGATTAGTTCTCCTTCCCGCCCGGCATCTGTAGCACAGATTACTTCATCTACTTTGGAATCTCGCATCAGTTTTTTCAAGATTCCAAACTGCTTTTTCGTGCCTTCCAATACCCTGTGTTTCCAACATTCCGGCACAATCGGCAGATCTTCATATCTCCATTTTTTATATTTTTCATCGTATTCTGATGCATCACATAATCCAACCAGATGTCCTACGCACCAGGAAACGAGATAACCGTTTCCTTCCACGTAGCCATCTTTTCTTGTTCTGGCTCCAATCACGGAAGCCAGTGCCATCGCAACCGATGGCTTTTCTGCAATCACTAATTTCATTTACTCCTGCTCCTCTTCTTCATCTTCCAGCACAGCATCATCAAAATCCTCGTCTCTCAGGATTTCTGGTTCTATACTTTCTTCCTGCTCATCTGCATCGTCTACTTCCCGCTTTTCAGATTCTGAATCTTCGGATTCATCTTCATCCTCTTCCATCTCATCCTCGTCATCATATTCATGCTTTGGTTTATAGACTTTGAAGTAATATCCTCCTGCCGCAGCTCCTACTGCAACCAGTGCAATCAGAAGATACGTTCCAAATGGACTTTTATCTTCTGGCATCTGGATTTCATCCTCTACCTTATCTTTCTCAGCTGTCTCAGTTGTTTCCGGCTTTTCTTCTTCAGCCTGTTTCTCTGGTTCTGCATAAACAGTATCTACTTCCGGAAGTGTCACGGAATCAGAAAGTGTGAAGTTCATCAGATCTTTCTCGCTGACTTCTGTAAGGAAATACACATTATCCTGAGATTTTGAATTGTCGATGATCAGATAAAAAATCTTACCACTCTTAGTTGAAATGGTATAAAACTCTTTTGTGCCTTCCGTAGCTGTTTTAGTAACAGAATCTGCTGTCTCGCCTTCTTTATTAAGCTGTTCCTCAATACCTGTCACTGTCCGATCATCCACAGTTCCTTTTGCATCTGTTGGCTCAGAAGCTTGTGCATCCTGCGGAAGCGGAGAAGTCGTTGTTTTTTCAGTTCCCGTTGCATCTGCACTGGTCGTAGTTGCCATTGCACCATTGCTGTCACTGGAGGTTTTCTGTTTCTCTGCCTGCTTCTTTGCCCATTCATAATAAGGATTCTGCAACACATACTTTTCAGAAGTATTTCCGGCACCGTCTGTTACCGTAATCTCAATCTGTTTTGTAGTAAAATCTTTCTGTGTCAGTTGCACTCTCAGCATTCCATCCTTCAGATCTGTATAAGTGGTGCCATTAACTGTTACTGCAGTAATCCCGGATACTGTATCATTCCCCTGAATCGTCAGCACACCATCTGTCAGGGAAGCAGAGAGTGTCGGCTTTTCCGTGTCATAACACTTAATAGAACGATTCTGCTCATACACCTTTCCATCACCATCTGTCACACGCACATACACTGTCTGATTTCCTGTGATCGTGATACTTCCGCTTCCAGTTACATCCTGCCAGCTTCCATCTTTTCCTGCTTTTGCTTCAATCTTTGCTATTGAGAAACCTTCCGGCATATGGCTGGCATCTACCGTAACAGCAATGGTTGTTTCTCCCTGTTTCCAGCCATCCGGTTTCTCAATCGTGATTGCAGGCGTGGTATTCTCAGCTGCATAAGCAGTCTGTGTCTGGAGCAAAGGTGTTGTCAGGCAAAGAAATGTCGTTGCTGCAAGCAGACTCTTTTTTACCCTGCTTTTAGTATTTGTTCTCTTCTTCTGTTTCATTTTTTCCAGATTCATCATCGGCTTTTATTTCCTCCTTCTGTATTTCTACCCTGCCGGGCAACTCATTTTTCATTTTCTTTTTAAAAGCTTCCAATTCCGGAATACTCATATCCATTGCACGGATAATTCTTACAATTTCCAGATTTTCTGCTTCTGTTTTTGCAATCTCCGCAGCCTTGAACCGCTTTAAATCTGCTTCATATCTGGCTTTAGATGCTTCCATTTTTTCCTTGGCTTTCTCATAATCTGCCGTTGCTTTTTCAAGACTTTTCATCTCTTCTCCTTTCCGGGCGGCTGTTATACCGCCCTTTTCCTTACCATCGCCCGAATCCATAGAAATGGCTCTGCCAGTATGGAGAGTTGATGGACGTGTACTGAACTGGATGCCCACAATGGATCATCTGACCATTGCCCACATAGATTCCAATATGCGTTACTGGTTCTCCTGCATCGTAGGTTCCGGTAAAGAAGATCAGATCTCCTGGCTGTGCTTCTGACTGGGATACTGGCGTACAAATGTTGTACAGTCCCTGTGCAGTCAGCCTTCCCGTATTTCTTACCCCGGAATGAACCAGACAGTAGCTGACAAATCCGGAACAATCGAATCCACTTGGGGAATATCCGCCCCACACATACGGTGTTCCAAGATATTTTGCAGCCTCTTCCAGTAAACGTTGCGCTGCTTCACTGGTATATTCATTACCACCAAAGCCTGTCCCTTCTCCTGTTTCCAGATAAAAGATCGGGTTTAACCGCTCTCCATTTTTCAAAAGTTCAATGTGAAGATGGCTTCCTGTAGAATTTCCGGTATTTCCTACAAGACCGATCTCATCACCTTTCGTGACGGATGCACCTGCAGATACACTCCGGCTGCTTAAATGTGCATACCGCAGTTCATAGCCTTTACTGTCCTTGATTACAACATAATTGCCATAGCTGTCGTTATAAGCAGAAGTTGTAACCGTTCCGGTCAGCCCTGCCATTACTTTTGTCCCTTCCGGTGCTCCGATATCCATACCATTGTGTAACTGATTTGCTCCTGATATTGGATGAATCCGATATCCATAATAGCTGGTCACACTGGAATACCAGTTAAAATCAACCGGTGTTGCAAACATCTGCAGGTTGCCTTTGGTATCGTTGTAGGCACTGAACAGTTCTTTCTGGAAAAATCCCAACCTGTCCTGACAGATTGACATCAGGTTTCCACTGGTCAATGTTACATTCAGCGTGTCCACATCTCTGATTCTGGTCACTTCGACTTCATTGCTTCCGTTATCATCTGCAAGATAACATTCCCAGGTCTGATGTCCATGTGCAGATGCTGCCGCATGACTGTCATAATAGACATCAAATTGTACACCGTATCTTGCGAAAGCTCCGGTATCTTCTACGGTATATTCGACACCATTCATAACTACCTTTGTTCCCATTGGAACAAACGGATTGGAAGCATCTACCGCTAAGGTATGATTGGCAGTTGGATATGCTCCACTGGCAGTCGGTCCTCCGCTCCAAATACCACAACAGATTGGACAGTTACAATATCCACTGGTCACAACCTGTCCCAAAGATTCTCCAACTCTTACTGTTGCTGTCTCCGTTACAGTCTCATTGACTGCTTCAGTAGTTAAATGATATTGCTCTGCAAACAAGGCGTCCAGCTCCGGCTTGACCTGTTCAAAAGTAAATTCTTCATACTTTGCAGACAGATAACTAATCAGGATAAACGGATCATGCTCAATAGGTCCGATGTTATATCGGTATTCCTCATGTCCTGGTTCTTCAGATTCCATATTGTTGATCCGCTCCTGCAGATTAGCTTCCAGCTGTGTGTAATACAGTTCCGCTTCCCGGATTGCCTGATCCGATGACAGATAACTGGTTCCGGTGTAAGTGATCACATTTTGTAAAAACACTGCAGAGCATGACGTGACATTCGTTATGATCAGAAACATCAATCCGATCAGAACTGCTACACTGATATACACCTTCCGGTTTTCTTTAAAAAAGTTGGTGACTTTGCCGCCAATCTTCTTGATATAATCAATCGTACCTTTTGTAGCTGTTCCTACTGTCTGTTCACTTCGCTTCGCTTTGGCATAATCCCGTTTGATCTGTTGCTTCTGAATCTGTTTTTTCAGTTTCTTCTGTTCCTGACGGGCTGCCGCCTGTGTCTGTTTCTCTTCCTGTCTTTCAAGTCTGCTTCTTTTTCTGAATGCCCTCTGTTTCCTGCGTCTGGCACTTCTCTGTTCCAGCCGGTAAACACCTTCGCCGCTTTCTTCTAACTTATGGGCACCTTCTACCGCCGCATTATCGTCTTCATTTTTGCTGATCTCACGGTGCAATGCTGCGGAAGCTGCACTTCCTGCTTTCTTGACAACAGAAGTTTTTTCTGTTTTCACAGATTCCCCTTCGCCAAACTTCAAGCGGGATTTCTTCTTTCCAGGAGCTTCTCCATCATTTGCCTGATAGACCTGTGCCTTCTTGGAATGCTGCTTTGCTTCCTTCTTCTTTTTTGCTTCCTCATAAGAAAACTTTTTGGCTTTTTCCTTCTGTTTCTGATGTCGGAAATTGACTCCATCCGTATCCATCTGGTTCAATTTCTCCATATCTTTATCATTTTTCACAGAAGCACCAGTTTCCTCATAAGCAAACTTCAAACGCTGTTTTTGTTTTGGCTTTTTGCTACCACCGGTCTGATTTCTCCGGCTGTCTCCTCTGTTTTCTGATAGATCCGCACGTTTTTCTTTCAGTCTCCCTGACTGTCCGGCTTCGGATTTTTCTGCAAGTCTGGATTCTTTTCCGACTTCAGCACGGATTCTTTTTCTATTTTGCTGTTTTCTACTCTGTCCAAGATCCTCACTTTGCTTCTCTGCCCGTATCAGTTCCGGTGCATCTCTGGATTTTTGCACAGAGGGACGAATATTTTTCCCACTCCGTTCAGACTGGCGGGAAGACTTATCCACAAGGCTTACTTCTTTTTCCCCCTGTTTTCCTCCCATCTGCACATCACTGGCACGGTTACTGACACAAACAGAAGATTTATCCGTCAGGTTTTCTTCCACCAGACCATCCTTGGTCATTTTCTGGACTTTCTTATCCCTGACTTTCATTCTCTGTTCTGCCACTGATTACTCCTCCTTCTTCGGATACCCTTTCCCTGCCTGTAATAAACAGAGAATAGCGATGCCAAATACAGCACCGCCACAAAATGTCAATCCATATGAAATTACCTGTAACATTGTTTTACTCCTCCTGTATTACCCTGCTTCGGCTGTTTCCTCCGGGCGGGTTGTCATAATCTTATAAAGGGAATTCTTCGGGAATCTGTCTACAAACGGAATAATCACATTTCCATAGAACAGAAGTCCTTCACCCTCATTACTGTTGGTTACATAAGACAGCTGGGTTGGTGAAATATTCAACTGTTTAGCCAGAATCTGCCTGTCACCGGATGCCTGGTTGAGCATATAGATAAAATCAGAGTTTTCAAAAATATTCTCGATTTCCCTGGAAGCTAAAAGATCCTTAATGTTCTGGGTAATTCCTGTCGGAATACCGCCCCATTTACGGAATCGCTTCCAGATTTCCACGCTGTAGGCTGCTGTCTGTTCTTCTTTTAAGAGAAGATGGAATTCATCCACATAGTAACGGGTGGATTTATGAGCGGAACGGTTGATCGTCACTCGGTTCCATACCTGGTCCTGCACAATCAGCATCCCGATCTTCTTCAGCTGTTTTCCAAGCTCCTTGATATCAAAACATACGATACGGTTGTTGATGTCCACATTTGTGCGATGATTAAATACATTTAGGGAACCTGTAACGTAAATCTCCAATGAAGTTGCCAGACGCTGTGCTTCCGGCTCTTCCTGTTTCCGCAACAGATTATATAAATCCTCCAGTATCGGCATCTTCTCTGGCACCGGATCAGCGAGATATTCCTGATAGACCAGCCGCACACAACGGTCAATGATCGTCTTTTCTACCGGTTCCAGTCCATTCTTTCCACCGACAATCAGTTCACACAGGGACAGAATAAAATCTGCCTTTAAGGACAGCGGATTATCTTCCTCTGAATAATTCAGGTTCAGATCCATCGGATTGATATACTGGTCTGATACCGGTGAAATCCGGATGACCTGTCCGTGCAGTGCCTGCACCAGTGGATAATACTCGGCTTCTGGATCACAAATAATAATATCGTCCTCCGTAATCAGGAAACAGTTCGTAATTTCTCTTTTTGCTGAGAAGGATTTACCGGAACCAGGTGTACCAAGAATCAGTCCATTCGGGTTCTTCAGACGCTTCCGGTCAACCATAATCATGTTGTTGGATAATGCATTCAATCCATAATAAAGAGCTTCCCCTTCCTGGAACAGTTCCTGTGTCGTAAATGGCACAAAGATCGCTGTTGCCGATGTGGTAAGCCCTCTCTGAATCTCAATTCGATTGACTCCCAGTGGAATACAGGACATCAATGCTGCTTCCTGCTGATAGTCCAGCTGTTTTAAGGAACAGTTGTATTTTTGTGCGATACCCTGTACCTGGAAGATATTGTTATCCAGCTTCTGACGCTTCTTTGCGGTATTCATCACCAACACTGTCACAAGAAACATACGCTCATTTCTGGACTGTAAATCTTCCAGCAGATTCTTTGCTTCTTCCCCGTAGGTCACAAGATCCGATGGAAGCACATCCATGTCATACCCGGAACGTACCGCCCGCTTCTGCTCTTCAATCTTCATCTTATCCAAATCTGAAATCTTGCTCTTGATCATCTTGATCGCAGAACTCTGGTCAATGGACTGGATATGAATATTGACATTGATGCTGTCATCCACATCCAGGAAATCTGCAAGCATCCGGTCTGTAAGCTCCGGTGCCAGGATCTGCAGATAACTCACGCTTCCCATGGTCTTTCCCATCAGAAATGTCTGATTCTTGGAAAAGTTAAAGGAAGTTGGTGCAATAAAGTCTTTGGTCTTTAATCCTGTTTCCGGCAGCATCTTGTACTGGAACTTAAATGGTTCAATCCGATCCTGGTTGAACACATGATACAGAATCTCCAGTCGCTCCAGACCATTTAAGGAATGTGCCTGTGCTCCCAGAACTTTAAAGTTGTTCAGGATATCGGCTTCAATCCTTTCAAGCCTTGGTCTTGCCACCTTCAGGCTTTCTGCTTCGATTCCAAAAGTGATATACTTGGTTTTCACCAGACCATTGTTTCCCTTGGAAAGCTGATTTTTTAACATGGTCCGGTACTCCTCACGAATGGCATTGAAGTCATCGTTCTGATCCGGAATATCAATACTTTTCTCAAATTCAGCCACATCCACCTGCTGATTGATAAAGGACAGCTGCACACTGATGGAAGAATCAAAGTAATTTAAAAAATCACAGTAATTCTCAAATATCGTGGTCTTATCCTCATTTAAAGCCAGCTGATAATTGATGTCATAAAACTGAATTGTCTTAGAGAAAAAGGTCTTTGTCACCTGGCAGATACCATCCTGCAGCATCCGAATATACGGAATACTCTGCTGTGCAGTTGTAGGAATGTTTTTCTGTTTCCTACGATCCCGTTCCTGCTTCTTCCTACGCTTTTCCTGTTCTCTTTCTTTTCTGCTTTTTTTGTTTCTTCTTTCCTGACGGTTTCTTTTTTCCGCCAGGGACAGACGCTCCTGCTGAGCCTCCTGCTTTGTCTTTTTTGCCATCCGGCACACCCTCCTTTTTTACAAGGGTGGAAATCTCCTGATAAAAATTTTCTGTCTTATATGGTCTTACCGCTGGACATATAAACTTCTGTCGAATGATATTTGCCACCACTTTTTCAAAGGGAAGCCCGTCTTTTTCATACATCGCCATGAAGAAAAACGGAAGCATGATCGTTACCATCAGAATGGCAGCGATACTGGAACCGATTGGTTTTCTCATGAACAGATAAAACGGAATTCCCACAACTGCGGCAAGTGAAAAGAAAATCAACTGCCGCTTTGTCAGATTTAACGCTACTTTTGTTTTGACCTTGGTAAGGTCTTTTGGTACTGGTACATACGCCATGGTATGCGCTCCTTTCCTGCCCGTTAGTGGGCATTGAATATTGATTTGCTAAGGCTTCCGGTCTTGAATAATGAAAATGCAAGAATCACGGTATAAGCCGCTACTGAAAACATTGCTGCATGAAGGTCACTGGATATGGTCATTGCATTTACTAAAACTGCATAAATTCCCACACAGACCATCATGAAGAATCCCTGAAATGCCAGTGCGAACAAGCCTTTTAAATAGTTGTTTCCGATATTGCCCCATTCCTTATTGGTCATGGTGGCAAACGGAATTGGTGCTATGGAAGTATAAAGGTAAATTTCTATCATTCTTCCGTACAAAATAACGGTTATGATGATCGACAGAATCCGCATGGTAACACTGATCAACATCGTTTCCATGGATAGCAGGAACAAATCCCCCAACTCCATATCCTCCAGGGCATCCACAATCCGTGAAATTGCTTCTGTTGCATCCACCGCAGTGTTTCCTGATATCACCCCGGCGGCATTGTTGACCACATGCTGGCCAACATCAAAGACCGCCATCGTGATATTAAACGTATTTGTCACCAGATAAATGGCTACATACGCTTTGAAGATCCAGAGGAAAATGTTATAAGTCTCAAATTCATGGAAATTGTTTTTCTGCGTTACCATCGTAATCAGCTCATAGCACAAGACAAAGGTGATGATCAGTCCCGCAATGGGGACGATCACCGTTTGGGATATATTCTGAATCAGATTAAAAATCCCTGCATTCCATCCCTGCGGTGTCTGTCCCACCTGCCCGGCTATGGTTCCCACCTGCTCATTGACAGACGTGAACATGTTATCCAAACTTGACTTGATAAGCCCGATCAGGATATCCTTTATCGCTTCCGTAATTCTCTCAATGATGGTGTTCATCTACCACTCCTCTTAAGAGAACAATGTTGCCAGCTGTGGAATCAGGGTAGTTCCCAGCAGCATGATTCCGGCACCAGCCATCAGCTGTTTGATGCCCTGGCTCTTTGCTTATGTGTGATAAAGAAGTAATAGAAGTGTAAAAAATTTTGCCGTTCCTATCCGGCACTTGCGCAGGGTGTCGGATAGGTCGGGCTTTATTCTTCGGGCAAGTCAATCTTGCCTACAAAGCTGTAATAAATATCAATGCGCTGGCGGCGTACTTCGTTCTCGTCATACTCACATTCATAAACAACGATTTTCTCCACCATTTCACGCAAAAGAGTGTGTGTCAGTTCTTCGATAGAAAGGTACTTGCGGACAACGCTCATAAACTTTTCAGCGTTTACCGTGGCTTCCTGTGCCTTGTCCAGCTCGCCCTGCAAAGCGGCGGCTCTGTCTTTCAGTTCCCGCTGCTCGGCTTCGTAGTCTGCGGACATTTCCATGAAACGCTCATCACTGATTTTCCCGTTTACATTGTCCTCATACAGACGCTTGATGTAGCGGGAAAGTTCTGCAATGCGGCTCTGCACCTGTTCAAGCTGCTTGGCTGCCGCCGCCAGCTTCCGCTTGCCGCCCATTTCATTCTGCTGGATAAGCAGCTTCACGAACCGGGCTTCGTGCTTCTGTGCATAGGCGGTCACTTTCCGCAGATTGTCCAGCACACCCGCCGTCAAAAGGTCGGTGCGAATGAAGTGCGCCGTACAGTCGGCGGTGCGCTTCTTATAGCTGCCGCAGATGTAGCAATCCTGCTTTCTCTTGTCGGTCTGATACCGCTGCTGGTACATCACATGACCGCAGTCGGCGCAGAACAGCAAGCCGGAGAACAAGCCCACATCATCGTAGCGGTTGGGGCGTTTGCGCTGCTTGCGTAACTCCTGCACCCGTTCCCATGTCTGCAAGTCGATGATTGGCTCATGGTGGTTCTCGAAAATCGCCTGTTTCTCAATGGGATTGTCTATGCTGTGCTTCATCTTGTAGGACGGTTTTTCCGTCTTGAAGTTCACAAGACAGCCTGTGTACTCCCGGTTTTCCAGAAGATGAACAACAGTATTGGTCGCCCACTTACATTCATAGCCGGGGTGGTAGCGGCGTGTGCTGCCTGTGCGCCGGTATTCCAGCGTCCCCGGCGTGGGGATTTGCTGCTCGGTCAGCATACGGGCTATCTTGGTCGGACCGTTCCCGGCAAGGCAAAGGCTGTAAATCTGCCGTACCACCGGGGCGGCTTCCTCGTCAATGATAAAGTTTTCGTCCTCGTCCATGAGGTAGCCATAGACGGGCTTGCTTGTGATGGGCTTTCCGCTCATGCCCTTAGAGCGTTTTACTGCCTTGATTTTCTTGCTCGTATCTCTCACCAGCCATTCGTTAAAAATGTTCCGCAGCGGGGCAAAATCATTTTCCCCCTGTGCGCTGTCCACTCCGTCATTGATAGCGATGAAGCGGACACCTTTCTGTGGGAAAATCATTTCTGTGTACATTCCCACCTGTAAGTAGTTTCGCCCTAACCTCGACATATCCTTGACGATAACTGTCCCGACTTTCCCTGCTTCAATGTCTGCAAGCATGGCTTGAAATCCGGGTCTTTGAAAGTTCGCACCGGAATAACCGTCGTCGGTGTACCAGCGCAGATTAGAAAATCCATTCTGTTTGGCATAGGTTTCCAAAATCCTCTTTTGGTTGGAAATGGAATTGCTCTCGCCTTGCAGCTCGTCCTCATGGGACAGTCTTGGGTAAAGGGCGGTAATGAGTTGCTGGGTGGTCTGTCTTAACATAAATTCCTCCGTTTCCGACAGCCAGCCCCACTATTCCGTACCTTGATTGTACCACATGGGGCGGCTGTCTGTATAGCGGCAAAAGCGTCAAATCTGCTTCTTTACGGTCGGTAAAAATGACGGTTTTTCAATCAGGCTTATCACAGGTCAAATATCCGGCGGCGGCTTCTGCTTCCAGCACTTTCATCATCTTGTCAGCGGCGGTGTCGGTCGCCCCCTCCTTGAAAAAGCCAGACACCACAAGGATTGTGTTGCCTATCCTCGTTTCGGTCACGCAGTCCGGGCGGCGGGCAGGGCGTTTGTTTCTCTGGGTGTCGGTCATAGGCAAATCTCCTTTCCGGCAAGCAGCCGTTTCAGCTGTTCCATTTTTCCCTGTGCGGCGGCTTTCCTCAAATTCTCCCCGGTAAAGCAGAGAGGGGAACACATTTCAAGCAGGCGGTCATAAATCCGGGCGTGGGCGGTGTCCTCCGGGTGCTGCAATTCCTCCAGCGTGAGGTTGGTCGTCACAATCAGCGGCTTCCTGCTCCGGTAGCGGCTGTCAATCACATTGTAGACCTGTTCCAGACCGTATTCTGTGCCACGCTCCATTCCAAAATCGTCAATGATGAGCAGGGGGAAGCTGCAAAGGCGGGAAATATATTCGTTCCTGCCCGCAAAGCTGGCGGCAAGGTCGTTTAATATTGCTGCAAAGTTTGTCATGCACACCGGGACTTCCTGCTCCATGAGGGCGTTTGCAATACACCCGGCAAAATAGCTTTTCCCAGTGCCTACCCTGCCCCACAAGAGCAGCCCGTAGTTCCCGTCCTTTATCTGTTCCCAGCGTGCCACATATCCGGCGGCGTTCTTCATCTGCGGGCAGCTGCCGTTATCGTTGGCAAATGTCCAGTCCTGCATGGTCTTGTCTGTAAAGCCCTGCCGTTTCAGCCGTTCCACCGTTTCAAGGTGGCTGCGCCGCTTCTCGGCGGCTTCCCGTTCCTTACGGGCTGCCCGCTGGCAGTCGCACTCTGACGGGTGGCGGTCACGCCCGAAAAAGGTCTTGCCCTCCGGGAAATAGGCTTCTTTGGGTTTCCGGCATTTGCCGCAGTATAAAAGCCCGTCCTCCCCGGTGTAATCCTCCGGCTCGGCTGTGGTGTCGGTCATAGGCAGTATGGTGTTGTGGATTGTATCGGTCATAGGCTTTCTCCCTCCTTGAATGAATAGTCCGGTATGCCTTTCTTTGGCTTCTCTTTGGCAGCGTCCTCCTGCGCCCACTTGTAAATGGTGGCTGCATGGCTCTGGTACTGCTTCCCGGTGGAAGCGATGTGGCAGGAAAGGCGGTCAAGGTAATACTCCCACTTGCCGGGGAAGTCCTGTTCCAGCTCCAAAAGTTCTGTGTCAGAAAGAAATACATTTTTATATCTGCCATAAGCGGCGGGGGGCTGCCCCTCACTCGCTCTTTTTGTTTGGCTCTCTATTAGGTTGTTTATATTAGTTTGGTTAGGGGACGGTTTTCCGACCGTCATAAGGTCAGTTTTCCGGCTGTCAGTTGGTCGGTTTCCCGCCCTTATGAGGGGCGGTTTTCCGTCCGTCAGTTGGTCGGAAAACTGTACCACTGGGATAGGCGGCACTTTCACATACAGACGGTTGGCGGCAGAAAAGCCCGTCCGTCTGCGTTCCAGCAGCCCGGCAGCGTCCAGTTCGTTCAGTGCGCCCTTTATGGTGGTGCAGCCTTTATCCAGCATTTCCGCTATCTCTGCTATGGGGTAGACAATGTATGTCCGTCCCTCGCTGTCCTGCCAGCCGTTCTTCTGCGAAAGGGTGGAACGGTCTAACAGCAGCGCATATAACTCTCTTGCGGTGTGGGATAGGTCTGTTTCCAGCAGGAAACGGGGGTAAGGCAGGTAAGCGGGCAGCTCCGTTCCTGCGGTCATATAATCAGCGATAGGGTTCACCTCCTTGTGGTGTCTGTCTGTGGGTTCTGTTACGCTTTTAGGGGGCGTTTTTAAGGGAAAAGGATAAATGTATCACGCACCCTTTGACACCCTCCAAAAAAGCCTTGATTTATGCGGGTTTGAAATGCCCTAAAGCGTGACATTTCTCCCTTTGTTTCCGCTTCCGTTTGGCGGCGTTTATCCGCTTCATGCGTCCGGCGCAGTCCGGGCAGTATTTCCCCCGGTTGGATTTTGGGAAGAAGAACGCCCCGCAGACAGCGCAGCGTTTCCGGCTTCCCCGGCGCAAGAGGGCGGCTTCCAGTGCTTCATCAAGGGGCAGGACAGCGGCGGTAAACCAGCGGCAGAGCAGCGAATAGCTGATACTCTGTACACACACGCAAGGCTCGCCGTCCTCCAACAGCAGGCAGTTCCCGCTGTCATAGTTGCAGCACTCATGCACAAGGCGGCGGGCTGCCCGGTACTGGCGGTAGTCCATGCGGGGGATATTACCGTTCATGGCTCTGCTCCTTTCTGCGCTGCGGCTCGCTCCGGCGTAAAATCTGGTCGATATTGCCCTTGACAGTCTGCAAGCGGCGGTACTCCTCCCGTTTTGCCCGGTAATCGTTGTAGCCGCTGTTTTTCTCTTTGATAAGGCTTTCAATCTCTGCTTGCAGGGATTTATAGCTCGGCAGCTTGGAAATGCCGTTCTCCCTGAAATAGCGGGCGGCTGCGTCTGCTATGATAAAGTCACTTTCATGCTTCTGACGGTAGGCTGCTTTTGCTTTGGCGTTTTTCTGCTGTTTCAGCCCGTCCCGGACAGGGCGGGTCTTGGAATAGGCAAGCACCTGCCGTTGCAGCTCCTTTTTCCCGTTCAGCGTCTTTTCCATCTGCTTCAGCTCTGTAAGGCTTTCCCGCATGGCGGTATAGGCGGCAGAACAGGCTTCGTCCAGTTCCTCCGGGGAAGAAAAGCCGTACTGCTGATAGGCGGTAACGGTAGCTGCCATTTGCTTTAGGTTGTGCTTTGCCGCCCAGCGGTCATAGCCCACGCCCTTGCCCTCGGCTCGCTTGGCTTCCCGGTCAACCATGCGCTGCAAGGTGTTGTCTGCCGGGGTGGTTTTTGTGGTTTTTTCCCCTTGTGACGGCTTTTTAACTGCGGCAGGGTATTCGGGTATGGCTTTGGTCTGTTCGGCAGCTCTGTGGGCGTTCTGCGTGAGCAGGGCAAGGACAGCAGCCTTGTCAAAATCGTCCCCCAGCTTTCGGGCTGTGATAGGCTTTGTCCTGTCCGGCGTGAGGTAGGAAAGCCGCCCCCGGCTCTCCTTGACGGTCACACCCTCCCGCAGCAAAAGGGAAGAAAACTCGTCAAAGCTGCCAGCTTGGGAAAGTGCCTGCCGTATCGTCCGGCGCAGCTTCGCCTTGTCCGTTTCAAACTTGGTGGGCTTGGTCGGCTGTCCGGCGGCTTCTCTGGCGGCGTTCTCTTTGTCAAGGGCAAGCTGCCCTTTCTTTGCCGCCCAGTATTCCCGTTCGGTTATCCGTTCCTTGCTGCCGTTCAAGAGGTCGATTTGGTAAAGCCCCTCCCGGTGGCACATTTCCATGACTTCGCTCTTGAAATATTCCATAGCGGCGTTGGTGCAGCGGTGCTTGCAGCCCTCCAGCGTGTCGGCTGGTCTGTCCATGTAGGGCAGAAGCGGGACTTCATAAATCCGCAGGGAGTTGATGACGATATGCACATGGATATTGCCGCTGTGGTTATGCCCGTCCGGGTGGGTGCAGATTAGGGCTTGGTGTCCGGGAAAATGCTCCTTGCAGAACTGCTCGCCCAGCTCCTGCGCCCGGTCTACGGTCAAGCCGTTGTCTGTCCCGTCCCGTGGGTCAAAGCTGATGATATAGTGGTGGCTTTTCACATCTTCCCGTTTTTGGTTTTTCTCATAGCGGAGATTGGCTCGCATACAGGCAACAGCGAAATCCTCGCCCCCGCAGTTGAGGGAAGAAATGCGGTAATCCTCCCTCGGTATCAGCCGCCCGTTTTCATCAAGGGTGGCTTTCATGGTAAACTCGTCATGCTCAAATGTGAGATAGGCTTCCGCCGCGCCATAGTCGGCATTTTTAGAGCTGATATGTTTGAATGTTGCCAACAGCGTCACCCACTTTCTGCAAGACTTCAAACTTTAGGGCAGCAAGGTCGGAAACCGCCGCCCGTACCTCCCCGGCAAGCTGCGGGTAGGGGCTGTGCCACTCGTTCAGCGTCCGGGCTATCTGGTTTAAGTTGCCGCC
>SKES01000438.1_pt1 | contig 38091 bp, 37 predicted proteins | sample 4826851 | NCBI WGS metagenome assembly SKES01 (sample SAMN11008803, study PRJNA524170) | human gut metagenome | biome: Human fecal sample; material: Feces; isolation source: fecal sample from pouch patient p52 | host: Homo sapiens | place: Israel: Tel-Aviv | collected 2016-09-04 | reverse complement strand
TGCCCCTTGCGGCGAAGGTTCTCAAACGGGTGATGGTTAATACCGGAGGGAACAAACGGCAGGTCCCCGCAAAACGTCAAAACCGCGGCTCCCGAAACTCAACGGGTGATGGGGGCTGAAAACATCAGATGCAGGAGGAATTATGAGCGCATTTTCTTTTAACACCACTTATCAGCCAACCGGCGATCAGCAGAAGGACGCAATCGCACAAATCGACATCATGCAGAATCGTGCTGTTCAGGCAAATCTTGCATACCAGAGCAGCCTGGATGCGGAAACGCTGATGAAACAGTTAGGGCAAATCAATGATGAACTGGGGGCGCTGTTGGATAGCCTGGAAAATCACACGCCAGTTATCAGAAAAAAAGCCAGTGATTTGAGTGCACTGATGATGCTTTTCAGCCAACAGGCCGGTCAGCCCATGATCAGTCCGGTGTGATGATTTTTTCCCCTGATTGTTGTTGATTTGTTAATAATAATCAGGGGCAGGAAATTAAGCGAAAAAATTTTTGACTTATTTTTTCTTTCAGCGAGGAGTGAATATTATGCGACTGGCTTCCCGTTTTGGCCGATATAATTCCATTCGCCGTGAGCGCCCGTTAACGGATGACGAATTAATACAGTTTGTGCCGTCTGTTTTTTCTGGTGATAAACATGAATCCCGGAGTGAGCGTTATACATATATCCCAACCATCAATATCATCAATAAGTTACGTGATGAAGGTTTCCAGCCGTTCTTTGCCTGTCAGAGTCGGGTTCGTGATTTGGGGCGTCGCGAATACAGTAAACATATGTTACGTCTTCGCAGGGAAGGACATATTAACGGGCAGGAAGTTCCTGAAATTATCCTGCTTAATTCACATGATGGTTCATCCAGTTATCAGATGATCCCCGGAATTTTTCGTTTTGTCTGCACAAATGGCCTGGTGTGCAGGAACAATTTTGGTGAAATCCGCATTCCGCATAAAGGCGATATTGTCGGGCAGGTTATCGAGGGAGCATATGAAGTGCTCGATGTCTTTGATAAGGTCACTGATAATATGGAGGCGATGAAAGAAATTCATCTTAACAGTGACGAGCAACATTTATTTGGCAGGGCTGCACTGATGGTCAGGTATGAGGATGAAAATAAAACGCCAGTGGCGCCTGAACAAATAATTAGTCCCCGTCGTCGGGAGGATAAACAGAACGATCTCTGGACGACCTGGCAGCGGGTTCAGGAGAATATGATAAAAGGTGGACTATCGGGAAAAAGTGCCTCCGGTAAAAATACAAGGACAAGAGCCATTACAGGCATTGATGGTGATATCCGAATCAACAAAGCATTATGGATGATTGCTGAACAGTTCAGGGAGTGGAAGTCATGATAATATAAGTAAAGCCCCGAAAAAATTTTTCGGGGCTTTACTTATATTATCATTCTGCGGCATTGCTGTGTCGTCTGATACGCCTCAATTTCATCAACTGGCTTTCCGGTCGTCTGTAAATATTGTGCCCGCGAAAAATGGTCTGGCAGGAGGCTGCGCAGTTACCGGGTATATATAAGATGGGTTCCCGCTTCGCGGGGCTTCGGCCAGTCAGTATTGTCACTCATATAATATTTTTGTGTGTGGCCTTCCATGCCGCTGTCGCGGCATAACATCTTTCAGTACCCTCGTTTGTTCTTTATATTGCGATAAATGTTCTGTATTTTTGTAGCATAAATTTTTCTGCGTCGTTCCTGTTCCTCTGTGTTGCGAAAACCGGCATTGTAAGCACCGACAGCCCGCCACGTTACGCCCCACTTTTTGAACGCTATTGCCAGGTAATACGCACCGGTATAAATATTCATGCACGGGTCTGTAACCAGGTGTTCTGGTTTTATTCCGTAACGTGACAACTCCTTAAAATGCTGGGAGTCGATTTGCATCAGGCCGGAGCCATATCCCGTAACAGGATTAATGCCGATAGCATTAACCCTGTTACGGGATTCATGCCATGAAATCGCTCTCAGTAAATCGGGATCTATTTTGTAATCTCTGCCAGCAAGTTCAAAACAGTCAGAGGAATATGTATTTCCTGCAAACATTATGAGGATAATGGCGATAATCTTATGCATGCATTTACTATTTATAGTGTCAATACTATGGCGTGAGCATGCCATTTTTGTGCTTTACAGGCAATGCCCCGAAATTCCGAATCAGCCCCGGGATGCTTTTTGCCTCATCTCTCCTCTGAAAGTATTTTCCTCACACCTGTCGCAAAACTGCGTTTTGCATAATTTCTCTTTAGAATCAGTGCATTAAAATTATTTCAGGTGGCAAAATTTACGTTTTTCCGCCATACGCAGCACCGCAACAGTGCCGGATTGTGGCTGGATCAGGCACTGTAACCGGCACTGTTACAGTGCTAATTCTTATTAATCATGGCATTAATCAACAACAGGCACTGTAACGGTGCCTGTTATGGTGCTGGATTGTGGCTGGATTTTGCCTGTGCAGTGCTGCTTACAGTGCCTGATATTGATGCTATAGTGCCTGTTATGGTGCTGCGGTGCTGGATCAGGCACTGTTGCTTGTTTTTTAAACGGTGCTGCATCAGGCACTGTAATTTTGTAGCAGGAAATATTTAATGCCGAGACAAAACGTTTATATGAAACAAAAAACACTTGATGGTATTCGTCAGCTTGTTGATGAAAGACTGGCTGAAGGAGCCACTCCGGCTGATGTTAATATGTCAAGTGTCTGTTCCGAATTGCTGGAGACAGGACTACGCGTTGTGCAGCAATTAAAAAAGCGTGAACAGGAAGAGGAAAAAAATGGCGGGTTAACTGATGAGGAATTGTTTCGTAAGCGACTTCTGGAAGAATGTATGAAGAGTCGCCTTACCACTCAGGCTATTCTTAATTGTATGTTTGATTTAACAGAAATAAAGTCGGATTCGCGTCATAACTATCATGAGATGATTTCGAAGTTTAAGCAGGAAATAAGGGAATCGTTGCAGGAGTTTTTTCCTGAGAAAGAATGAGAGATATTGAACCAGGAAAAAGTGTTTGATAAAATTTGCATTGAAAAAATAGTTGGCAATATCTGACTATTTTAAAAATTTAACTGAATCGCACTGACAGGGGAATATCGGTCCCACTGCCAGTGCTAACCACAATCTAGCCGTTACAGGAGAACTAGTTATGGCTAAGCACAACTCTATTGATCTATCTGTTAGATCTCAAGATCTTTTAACTGCTTTTCTGCAACATTATACAGATAATGCCGCTCCATGGTTCATTATGAACTCAGATGGAGAATATTTGCTACATTCCAGGACTGTTCCTGAGCTTTTCAAACTCAAGAATACCAATCTGTACGGGAAAACTGATGAAGAACTAGGCGTTTTGTCTAAAAATTATCGTCGCAGAAACAAAAAGATACGTACAACAGTGATGAGTAAATCACTTCGTATCATTACTCTTGAAATCCATCTTTTTTATTGTGATAAACATTATACGCCGCTTGTGTATATCACAGAACCTTTCCTCTTTGGTGATGAAAAATACACAATAACGCGAGTTATTGATGTGTGCTCTCTAAGGCGTTTTAGTTTTATGTCTTATAATAAGATGTTATCAAAAGAATCTTCAACAGATAGTGTTCTCGAAAAGCCAGTCAGAGAATTTTCTGAACTTAATCCTCTTGATTTTCTTAATGACTCACAATGGTGTGCGCTTTGGCTATGTTTGATGGGATATTCTTATCGTGATATATCGAAAATTACAGGGAGAAATTTGAAAAATACAGCAGAGCTGCTTAATCGTTCATTTAGAACATTGAATGTACATACTTTAAAAAACTTTCTCTATATTTCAGGGCTGTATGGATGGGAAAGATATATACCCAAAACGATCCAACCAAAAAGTGTTACAAAACTATTAAAAATAACTAAAGCAACATGCTAGAAAACATTTTGTAAAAATGACGGGTACAGGTGTACCCGTTTCGCTATTTGTTTTTTTCTGAAACAATATATCCATTAAGTTTTTTTTGGGGGGGGTATGAAAAGCTGTAGATCACGACATAAATCAGTATCGGTTGTAATGAGCGATGTTACAGCACAACGTCTTCATGAGGCCGCTAAGCGTTCAGGGCGTAAAGTCCGTCATGAAGCTATGTTGCGTTTAGCTCATAGCCTTAAACATGTCCCGGATATTGAGGAGATTTATTGGGAGATATTGAAGGAGAATTGATTTAGCCGTTTAAATCTTTGCTCAGTAAAGAGCCTCCGTAGCGGGAGTTTAAATATCAGCAATACTCTTTTGTCTTTTACGGAGAAAGAGCTTCTTTTGCATTTGTCATGCCCTGTTATTTACGGGCAGGAACTTTTGCGCCCCGCAGACCGTATTTCCCGGTCACGATCGGATTTGCACCCGAGGGCGGTAGCGTGTCTGAAGCAGTCCGGAGTTTCATTCTGAATATCCACTCCCGGGTATTCAGAGGGCAATTCCGCCCATATAACTTTTTATTGTCCGTTAAAGAGGAATTTATATGGCTGAAATGACGGTTTTAAATAATATCATGGCAACGTCTGCGAAAAAACGCAAGCCGGGTTTGTTGTCACGTTGTTTGTCAGCTGTTAATAAATCGACAGCAAAAGCCCTGGTGAAATATGTGGCTGCGCCGCTGGCACTTTATCTTGTGGCGCAAGGAGTTGCTCAGGCTGATGATTTGGCTGCTGCCGGTAAGCAGGATGTTCAGGATACCTTCGGTCAGGACTCCACGATGATGTACTACTTCATGATCGCCGAAGTGTTCCTAGTCTTTATGCTCTATCTGCGTAACCACAATCCCGCTACCTTTGTGTTGATCCCGGTATTTATCGTGGTGACCAAGGTTATCTTCTCCATGATTGGTGGCTAATTTGCTTCCGTTTTATCAGGAGATGACGGTATGCGTGATGACGTGGAAGAACGTTACATCTTCCCTCAGACGCTGACCGAACAGAAACGCCTCATCGGGATACCTCTCGATGAGGCTACCGTTGGACTGACTCCACCGTGTATCGGGATTTACTTCAACCAGAGTCTGGCCGGTTTGATTGTCGGGCTTCTGTTCTGGTTTGCGTTAACCCACTTCAAAAAGGGAAAGGGGACATCCTGGCTTTTTAATATGTGTTACTGGCATCTGCCAGGACTGAACAGTCAGTTTAAGGTGCTGCCGGAGTCATGCCGGCGACTGTGGTTAAAATAAGGAGAGATTTATGGATCTGAGCGCACATCGCTCAGCCCTGAAGTTCACATCCCTGACATTTGTCATCCTGTTGTTTTTTCTTGGTCTGAGTCTGGCCGCGAATGTCCTTGCCTGGTTACGAATTGAAGATCTGGAGCGGGGACAGAAAGAAACCTACATCCCCATGTTCTTTAATCAACCGTTTTCGCTGTCCCGTAATGTGGCTGATGCCAGCTATCTGCAGCAGGTGGCGGAGTCGTTGATGTTTCTGCGACTTAATGTCACGCCAGAATCGGTAAAAGCCCAGCATCAGGCCCTGCTGCGTTATTTCGATACAACAACCCGCCCTCAGATGAAAGAGATTCTGGATGGTGAAGCCAGTCAGATCATTACCAACAATGCCAGCTCTGCGTTTTATATGACCGGGATTGATGTGTATCCGAATGCCGGGGTGGTGGATTTCAGGGGGACGCTGAAGACGTGGATTGGACGGCGCGAGGCATTGCCGGAAGAAAAAGCATACCGGCTGGAACTGGGTTACAGGGACGGGATGACAACTATCCGGTCATTTAAGGAACTGGTGAATGAGAAAGAAAAACCAACGAAATAAATGGCGGACTCTTCCGGGGATGGCCGCATTGCTGTGCGGTCTGGCCGGTAACGTACAGGCCGCACCGATGGCACAGAAACCCGTACAGGTTCCGGTTTCGCCTGATGCACAGGCCCGTATTGCGCTGAGCAACACACAGCCTAACCTGCTGGTTGTTCCCGGCGATCGTATTGTGGGCGTGGACAGTGCGCAGGGAACCTTCACGAATACCGGAGAATACGGACAGACAGGTATTGCAAATGGTGGAGTGATCCTGATGACGGAGAAAACCGCGCCCTTCACGTTTTATATCCGTACCGAAGGTGGCCTGGTGGTCTCCGTTATCGGGCAGCCTCAGGCCCGGGACGGGCGGGTGGTACATCTGATAAGTGAGCGGCCGGTTCGCCACCAGGCTGCCGCTGCCTGGGAGCGCAGCCATGATTATGTGGCGTTACTGGTTGATGTACAGAGGACGCTGATGAAAGGCGATATTCCCCCGGGATACGTCTTTTCTCCGATCGTGGCCGCGCCAGTGTTTTCACTGCCTGCCGGACTGATTGCCCGGGCCGACGGCATGTGGAGTGGTGATCTTCTGCGGGTATATCGCTACCGGATAAGTAACAGGCAACAACATGCGGCAGTGTTATCTGAATCTCAGTTCAGTGCGCCGGGTGTGCGCAGTGTGGTGATTTATCCCCGTGCAGAAACCCTGTTACCCGGAGCGACCACCGATGTCTGGGTGATGGTCGGACAGACGGAGGCGCGGGATGGCTAATATCAATCAGCTGGTTCGTCGTAAACAAAACCTCAGAATGGCGCTTATTGGTCTGGGGATCAGTGCAGTGGGTGGGGCCGCCTGGTATCTGTCTTCCGCGCAGCATGCAGGAAAAGCAGCGCAGACACAGCAGCAAAAAGCGCCGCCGCCCAATATGACCGGTGTGGTCTCACAGACCTTCGATAAAAAGGTGTCAGATGCGGCGGTTGCAGATATTCAGCATACCGCCAGTGAGGCGGAAAAAAAGCTGAAAGCCTTTGAATCCCGTCTGGCGAAAATGGAGCAGCGGGAGCAGGACTACCGGGCCAAAATTGAAGAGCAGGAGAATGAGCTGGCTATCCTGCGGGCCGAACAGGAGGCGATGAAAGAAAACAGCGCACCGGAATTGCCCGCCGGGCAACCTGCACCTTCTTTTGGCCCGGGTGCGGCTGTTCCACCTCCAACCACCTTTTATCCGCCGGGCAGTGGTAATGAGAACGTAAATCTGGCACCGGTCACGCAGTATCAGGTGACACCAAAGCCTGAGAAAGGCCTGTCCTCAATAACCGTGGATTATGGTGAAAAATCTGCCGTCAGCAATAAACCAGCTCTGCCTTATATCCCGTCAGCCAGCTTTGCGCCGGCGGTTGTTATTGAAGGGGCCGATGCCAATGCCTCCGTCACCGGTAACAGCGATCCGTCCCCGATGCAGTTCCGCCTGACCGGCCTGGTCAGGATGCCCAACGATAAAACGTATGATCTGACAGGCTGTATGGTCACCGCCGGGGCCTATGGTGATATCTCCAGTGAGCGGGCGCTGATCCGTACCGATCGTCTTTCCTGCCATAAAAACGGGCATGTGATTGATATGCCTTTTAAAGGCCATGTTTCTTTTAAAGGGAAGAACGGCATCAAAGGTGAGCCGGTCATGCGTAACGGCAAAATTATTGGCTGGGCATTTGCAGCCGGTGCCGTGGATGGTATTGGCAGCGGTGTGGCCAAAATTGGTCAGGAAACCCCGGGAGCGGGGGCTGTGGCCTCGGTTTCCGGCAGTTCAGTGATGAACAGCGCGCTGGGTGGCGGGGCATCGCAGGTCGGTAAAACGCTGAGTGATTATTACATCAAGCGGGCAGAGCAGTATCACCCGGTCATCCCTGTAGGGGCAGGAACGGAAGTGACGGTGGTATTTCAGGAAGGTTTTCAGCTGAAGTACACGGACGAGGACAAGGCATCCACGCCGGCACGCCAGGCGAAAGCGGTGGTGGATAACGGTATTCAGGTATCACAGCAGATGCTGCAGGAACTTAATCTCGGGGATACGGTGCCTGCCATACAGACGCCCAAGTAACGGAGAAAGAAATGAATATTCTGTATCTGACACCCGTGGCACTGGCTTTATTGCTGAGTGGTTGTGCGGGAATGAAGAGTGAATTTGACTGCAATGCCACAGCCAGTAACAGCTGTATGACAATGGATGAGGCGAACAATAAAGCCCGCTCAGCCACTGAACGTTCTGAAGCAACAAAACAGCCCTCACTTCCCCGCCTTGCCGATTCCGGTTCACAACCCTTAACCAGAACCGTCCCTTTTGCCGTAAAGACACCTGCAGGAGTACCGGATTCAGTGGCATTACCGGCATCATCCCGGGCATCAGGAAACACAGCGACGGGGAGCCGCATTGTTCCTGACGGTGACAGCACGCGCCAGAAATCCCGGCGTGCGGCACAGGAGCCCGTCCGGTTACAGGCGACAACGGCCCGGATGTGGATTGCCGCCTGGACCGATGAACAGGATGTATGGCATCAGCCGTCACTGGTGGCCTTTGAGGTCACGCCGTCGCGCTGGTTACATCAACAGGGGGATAAAGGGTGAGCAGGGAAAGACAACCTGAACAGCAGGAGGTAAAAGGCTGGCAGGTATTACTGTCGCAACTGTTGGGTGGCTGGAAAACGCCGGATGGCAGCCAGCAGGCGCAGCAAATCCTGGATGAAATGGATTATCCGTCTTTCGCCAGTCTGCTGCCGTACCGCCGGTATGATCCGGACAGTGAGCTGTTCATTAATGCCAGAACGGCAGGGTTTATCCTCGAGTGTGCGCCGTTATCCGGTGCCAATGAGGCCATCAGTAAATCACTGGATTATTTTTTACGGGATAAAATCCCCCGTAAAGTTCCGCTGACATTCATGCTGGTTGGTTCTCCCTGTGTGCGTCCGATGCTGGAGCGTGGGCTGGCTGATTTCCGCTGGCAGGGGAAGCGGGCAGATGAATTCAATGCCATTACCCGCGCCTATTATGAACGGGCCGCCCTGACAAAATTTGCCAATAAAAAAGGCTATCCACTGACGTTACGTCATTACCGTCTGTTTGTTTCGTATGCGGAAGAGGTCAGCAGCCTGACGGAACAGAAGAAAACTGAGCTGAATCAGGTGGCCAACCGTGTTGTGGCCGGTCTGGTTTCTGCCGGCCTGTGGTCGACACGGGTGGATAAACACGGGCTGGTTTCTCTGGTGCGCGAACTGGCCAATTTCCGGCATGGCAATACTGAACCTCCGGGCGGGGATGTGGCGGAGTTTGAGCCGCTGAATACAGAATGTATTGACCGTTCCCTGCGGCTGATGCTGCATCCGGATCGCATTGAACAGAGCCTGCAGTCACAACGTGGTGGCGAACGTGAGCGCACACGCATTCTTAATTTCATGCTGGAAAAGAATCCCGAGAAACCGTATGCCCTGTGGCAGATGGGGGACAATATCAGCAACGTCACGGACCCGCTGTGCACCATTTCCTGCCCGTTTGTAATGACGCTGGCGCTGGAAGTGGAGGAGCAGGCCGGCACCCAGCGGGAGGCCAACCGCAAGTTTATCCAGCTGGACAAAAAGGCCAACTCCCCCTTTGCGAAGTTTGTGCCGTCGGTGAAAAAACAGGCCGCGGAATGGGGCGGGCTGCGGGAATCCCTCAGTACCAACCAGGATTCACTGGCGCGTTTTTACTTCAACGTTACGCTGTTTTGTGAAGACAGGGATGAAGTGGCGCTGGAAACGGAGATGACGGTGCTGAACACTTTCCGGCGTAACGGGCTGTCAATGTACATGCCGGAGTTTATGCAGTTGCGCAATTATCTCTCTGTCTTCCCGTTCATGATGCCGGAAGGGCTGTGGAGTGATATCTGCCGTTCAAATGCCATCCAGCGGGCACGGGCCAGTAATGTGGCCAATATTCTGCCGGTGGTGGCGGATAACCAGGTCTGCCGGCAGGGCCTGCCCATACCGTCTTACCGTAATCAGCTCTCCTTTCTGAACCTGTTCGATCGCAATGCCGGACTGGATACGGATAACAACAACCTCTCCGTTTCCGGTACATCCGGGGGCGGTAAGTCATTCCTGATGCAGGGCATCATTCGCCAGGTGCTGGACAGTGGTGGCCGGGCCTGGGTGTTTGATATGGGGGACTCCTACAAGGGGCTCTGCCGTAATGTGGGCGGGGTGTATCTGAATGCCCTCGACCTGCGCTTTAACCCCTTTGCTAACATTGTTGATATTAAAGAGTCCGCCGAGAGTATCCGTAACCTGCTGGTTGTGCTGGCCAACCCGTCCGGTGACTGCGATGACACCTTTATGTCGCTGTTGCTGAAGGCGGTGCAGGAAGTCTGGGATCGTAAAGAGAATGAGGCGCTGATCGACGATATTGTGCAGTTCATGCAGGAGGCCATTCAGCAGCCGGAATACCGTGATACCACCACCGTACGTGCGCGCATGGAAGAAATCATTGTTGGTCTGGACAAGTACTGCTCCTGGGGAATTTACGGTGCGTACTTCAACAGTAAGAAACCATCACTGGATGACAATGTGCGGTTCTCCGTGCTGGAGATGGGGGAGCTGAAGGACAAGCCTGACCTGCTGGCTGCGGTGATGTTCTCGATGATGATTTATGTCGAGCAACGGATGTATCTCTCAGACCGTCAGCAACCAAAAGTCTGTCTGATTGATGAGGCCTGGAAGCTGCTGTCGAAAGATAACAAGCGGGCCGAGGACTTTATTGAGAATGGTTACCGCACGGCACGTAAATATAACGGTGCCTACATCACCATCACACAGGGGATTGAAGACTTCGACGGGCAGAAAGCCAGTGGTGCAGCCAAAGCCGCCTGGGCGAACTCCTCCTTCAAAATCATCCTGCGCCAGAACCGTGATGCGTTCCGTAAATACTGCCTGGATAACCCGGAGGCCTTTAACCGCTTTGAGCGGGAGGTTATTGAGGGCTTTCCGGCGGCACGTGAGGCGCATTTCAGTGCCTTTATGCTGCGTTATGGTGGGCAGACATCATTCCACCGCCTGCTGCTCGACCCTATCAGTCGCGTCATGTTCTCATCCGACGGTGAGGATTTTGACTACCGTGAAGCCGGACTCCGTGCCGGTAAAGATATCCACGACATCATCGGAGAACTGGCCTGGCGTAAGTTCCCGCAGGAAATGGAGACACTGACGGAATGGATAAAACACAATCACTGATTTCCTCTGCCGGTACACCGGAAAAATCCCCCGCTAAATGCTCCCGTCGCCGTCGTTATCTGAAGTCTGTCGCCGGTGTGGTGGCGGGCATAATCGTGCTGAATGCGGGGGTATCCCTGTTACTGACAGAGTGGCGTCAGCCGGTCATGGTCAGTTTTGATATGGCCGGAACCGTGAACAGTTTTATGTCACAGGCTGCGGCGCAGGCACTGGATGAAGCTCAGGTAAAGGCGCTGACTGCACGTTTTAACCGTGCACTCTCTGACAGTCTGACGGCATATCAGCGCGATCACCGGGCCGTCATTATTGTGGCACCGGCTGTTGTGGGTGGCGCAGAAGATATTACGGCAGACATTCAGCAGTCAGTGGCTGCACGTATGGCAGAAGGGAAGTGAGTATGGCAGATGAAATCGAACGTTTTCAGTCTCATCAGGCGATGCTGGAAGCCGATCGCATACAACGTATCCGTCAGCAGCTAACGGGTATCAGTGCCCTGTTCTGCGATGACTGTGGTGCGCCGGTCCCGGCAGAACGTCGCCGGCTGATACCGGGTGTGCGGAAATGTGTGGGGTGCCAGGAGGTGCAGGAGATTCAGGCCCGCCATTACAGGAGGTGGCAGTGAAGTGGATGTGGTACGGGCTGCTGATAAGCCTGCCGCTGGCGGCGAAGGATCTGGGTGTGCAGGGTGACCTCTGGCCGGTGCAGGAGCAGAGCATGCTTTCCCTGATCCATCAACGGCTGGAGAGCATGGAGGCCAGCGGGCAACTGGCAGAGATGCAGACGCAGTTTAAGGAACGGGTGGTGCAGAACACGCTGCGTCCGAAGCCGGTGGAGGGGCTGCAGACAGACACCCGGTCGCACACACACCGTGTTGATCCGACAGTGAGCGTGACAGCCGATATGGCAGATCAGAACGGACGCATTTTTGCCCGTAAAGGGCAGCGTATTAACCCGCTGGATACCGTGTCATTAGCCGGTCCGTTGTATTTTCTGGATGCGGATGATGAACGACAGGTGGCATGGTTTAAGCAGCAGCCGGCAGAACTGAACCGTAAGGTGATACTGGTTGGGGGAAATATCCGTGATGCCACAAAGGCGCTGAACACGCGAATTTATTTTGATCAGGATGGCACCCTGAGCCGTCGCTTCGGGCTGACCTGGATACCGGCAGTGGTGCGTCAGGACGGGAGTTCACTGGTTGTCACATCGGCAGCTATGCCGGAGGGAAAATCGTGATAAGAAAGACGCTGACAGCCGCGCTGATTGCGCTGGGGCTGTGCGCCGGAAATGTGCAGGCAGAAGACAAGGATAAAATGTGTGACGGGAATTTTGTTAACCCGATCAGCGATATTTGCTGGGAGTGCATTTTCCCGATGAGCATCGGAGATGTTTCGGTCTTTGACGGTGATGCACCGGATACGGATAACCCGTCCATGCCCCTGCAGATTTGTCCTCTGGTGCCGGTGGGTTACCGCATCGGCATGGCGATCGGATACTGGGAGCCTTTTGCGCTGACGGACGTGACCCGTTCGCCGTACTGCATGGTTAATCTGGGCGGCTTCAATATTCCGGTCGGAAAAGTCGGTGCTGGTAATGCCGGGCAGGAAGACCGACCCGTGGCAGGTGGTTTTTATCATGTGCACTGGTACAAATACCCGCTGACATACTGGCTGAATATCATCATGTCGATTGCCTGTCTGCAGCGTGGTGATCTGGATATTGGGTATCTGTCTGAACTTGATCCGACCTGGGATGATGATGCGCTGTCGTTAATTCTTTCACCGGAAGCTCTGGTGGTGGCTAACCCGATTGCACAGGGGGCCTGTGCCGCAGATGCGATTAAAACGGTGAAGGGGAAACCCATCAATGCGTTGTTCTGGTGTGCCGGTTCTCACGGCAGTCTGTACCCGTTTACCGGTTTTATTTCAGATGAATTCAGCCCACAACAGTCGTCGGTGCTGTTATCGGAGCGTATGGCGTTCAAACTGCATCGTCAGGGGATGATCCTGAACAGCATCGGTGAGGATCAGAAAATCTGCAGGGAATATTACTCGCCGATTATGCCGAAAGACCGTTTTCGCTATCAGATGGTGAACATGCACCCGGATACGAAAGCCTGTCACCCGTTCGGGCGAACGGTGATGGCCTGGGAGGCCGGTCATGCGTCCCCCAATACCAAAAAGAACTACGGCTACCTGATCTGGCGTAAACGTAACTGCGTGTTTTTGTGAGTAGAAAAATGACAGTAAAAACGATACTGAAATGGCTGGATATGCTGACAGCCTGGGGATTTGTGGTCGGATTAGCCTGCTGGGCATATGATCTCTTTATGATCCAGTCTCCCGCCCGGTTTCGTGTTTTTGGGCAGGGAGAGATTATGGGGGATTTTACAGGGGTGTTGTTTGTGATGATGCCTTATACAACATGTATCGGAATATCATGTGTGTCTCTTGGGCTATACAGAGGCTGGCCAGGGGAGCGAATATGCTGGAAGATGATTATCTGGCTGCATACCCGACTCCTGGCTCCGACACTTTTTAGTTATTATTCTGCATATGTTTTGTACGATAATGCAGAAGAACTGATTAATACGTCATTTTCACTTGATATGATGTCCACTTCCCCGGCGATTGTGATTATATTTTTCTGCTATTTCTTTTCTGCAGAGAAGTATTATAAGAATAAAGAAAAATAAAGATGAATAAGTCAGTGCATTCCTGATTGAGTTGGCTGTTTCTTTAATGATGTATTCTGATTTGTAATTGCTGTTGTTAGCAATATGGTAAAATATTTTGTGTTTGATGGAGTATTTTGCTTTTTCCTCAAGACACTTTTCAGTGCACTGATGTTCGGGGATTGAATTAAGTAACTGTTCTGCTTGTTGATGGTTTTCGTTCTTGTTAAAGAAACGCGCTGCAATGATTTTTTTATCAAAGGAGTATGTATCTTTCTGTAGAAGATAGAGCAGGTGATTTACATCCTCCCGGTTGATGTTTTTCTTATTGCCATAATATGCACTGAGATAGAGTGGATTATCATGCAATGTTTCATCCAGAACGGAAAGCAGACGTGTTCGTTCATTATCAGACAGCTTGTCTGATATAAATAACCGGTATATATCCTCAACCTTGTTTTCAGGTTGTGGTGTGTAGAAAAAAGGATGCAGCGTTTTGGCATACGCAGATGTCCATAGTTGTGCGGGCTGACCATGATTGTCTGGTTCAATGGTTTCCCAGAACTGCGGCAGACCATTCTCGTCGGTGTAAGCAATAAACGCATGTCTGGGGGCATAAGCAATATTTATTTGCCGGTTCAGTAACTTTGCTGCATCAAGTAACAAATAAACATTCAGGTCACAGTCTGAAATCTTTCGCGAATAACCCGCTGAGGCGAGGGCGGTTTCCTGGTAAGAAAAATGCTCGCCCAGAATGTTGTTGGCGCACTGCAAAAACTGCCCTGTATTTCTAGTTGATGAACACTGTTTCTTTATTTCCGAAAGCACAAACTGAGAGTTTGATAAAGCAGCCTGAACTTCTGCATCGGAAGTCAGACCATAATGCTGGTCTGTCATGATTATCCGGTGTGTCAGCAGTGAGTTGTCAGGCTTAACTGGCCCGGATGACATTATCTGAACAGGATGCTCTGTTGTTCCGGCATTTCTGAATGCAATAAAGCTGGCGCCGGCGCTGCCAGCAATGAATATCAGTGCCATAAAAAGGCACTTCTTTCTGAATAACATCATATCCCTCTGCGTTTGACTGTTTTTCCGTAAATTTTAATCAGGAGTATTACTGTGTGGAAGATTGTCTCTGTCTGCAGCATAGCGATGACCTGCATGCTGTCTCCCGGCATTGTCTGTGCTTCGCAGGACAGTGCGGCTTTTATTGAATCCCTGCGTGACCAGAGTGATATGTTGCGCCGGCAGGCCACTGTACCGGAATTTCTGCATCAGCCAGCACCCGGAAAACATAATGATGCGTGGATACAGAGTCTGACCCGAAAATCACAGCAGGCATCTGCCCGCAGTAAGAAAACACCGCGTGCGCTGTATTTTTTGTCGTTCTCCATACCGGAAGAAGGTCTGATTCGCATGCTGCCGGAGGTCAGGGCGCTGGGTATCCCCGCACTGGTTAACGGACTCATCGACAATGATTTCCGGAAAACAGCAGAGGCCGTATTCCGTATTACCCGGGAGAAAAATACCGGCGGTGTTCAGATAGACCCGATGCAGTTTGCAAAATACGGCATCACATCCGTGCCGGCACTGGTGGTGACCTGTGGTGAAAGGTATGACCTGATTCGCGGCAATATCCGCCTGAAAGCGGCGCTGGAGCGGGTGGCGAAGGAAGGGGAGTGTGCCCCGGTGGCTGAGGCGATTCTCAGGGAGAGTGAACGATGAAACGCGTTATCGTGATGATGCTGGCAGCACTGACCACCTTCGGAACGGGATTGCAGGCCAGCGATAAATACAGTTCAGGGAAGCAGTTTGCGGACAGCCTGAAGGGAAATGGCTCAGGTGTTCTGAATAACTTTAAGCCGGGTGAGGTGATTCCCGGCTATACCGAAAATCCGCCAGAATCGGCACATTACGGTGGGGTGACATCATCCAGTTCTGCCAGCCTTGAGAGTGCAGGCGCCAGTGCCCTGAATAATTCGGAAGTGGGAAAACTGACGTCAGAAGTCATCATGAATCGCCCGAAAGACCCCATTTCCATGGATGCGCCATTTATCAGTGGCGGTTTTGATGTTCAGGATAAAGCCGATATCGTCACGAACGGCACGTACGATAAGTGTGAAACCGTGAATGTCAGTAAAACGGAAATCACGTCGCATGTCTGTGAGCGAACGCCGGCGGCCGAGTTGACCTGCACCCGTAAGGCCAGCATAAAGGATAATGTTGTCCGGAAAACGGTGCGAAAAACTTACCAGAAGGTTGTCACGCTTGGTTACAACGCCAGAAACGTAAAATGGAGTGGAGCATTCAATATCCCGGAAAAGGGGCGTCTGTTGCATGTGGCTGTCGATGGGGAACGGCTGGTTGTTCCATGGAGTTCAAAATGTGACAGGGAGAGTGTGACATATGAGTGTAAGGCTTCAGTTAAGGAAACACTCAGTATCATGGGAAAAGAACTGCCCATAGATATTCTCATGTATCCCCGGGAAGACAGTATCTGCTCCGGTGGCGTGAACACGCACTGTACATACCATACCCGGAACGGATGGGGGCAAATCCATCAGGCGTTTGATACCGATATGCAGGTTTCTGCAGGGCAGTCGTTTCCGGTAGTGAAAACATCAAAGACATTTAACTGGTACAGTAACCAGGAGTCTGTGCAGGTGACAATAACGCTGATGCTGGATGTTGAGGTTACCGAACATAAGCCTTCTGTGGAGTGGGTGGAAACCTGCCCGTTTAATAAGGCTGAAGAAGTGTTGCAGGGAAGTCAGTGTACAGAAGCCGGAGGGAACAGAACGATTAATATCGACGGGAAAACCTATACCGTTTACAGCGACTGCTGGGCCTGGAAGGACACGTATCTGAGCCAGGAAGCGGATAATGGCAGCTGTGATGTGTACATGAAAAATCCGGCCTGTACGGCATCGCGCGTGAACTGCCAGGAAAAGAGTGGCAGCGCCTGTCTTCAGGAAGAAGTGACCTTCTCCTGCGAGAAAAAGGTGACCGGGGAAGCTCAACTATGCAGTGGTCAGCTGGTTTGTGCAAACGGTGAATGTGATGCCATTGAAAACAATACGTCTGATGGTTTCGGTAAGGCTGTTTCGGCGCTGGCTGCGGTGACAGCGGCCGCAAAGGATGTGGCTGCCATGAATGATGTGAATGTCCGGGCGTTCACCGGTAAACCGGTGGAGTGCCGGATGGCCATTGCCGGATTCAGCAACTGCTGTAAGGACTCCGGCTGGGGACAGGGCATTGGTCTGGCACACTGCGACAGTGAAGAAAAGGCGCTGGGGAAAGCCAAAGAGAAACTGCTCACCGTTTATGTCGGCACATACTGCTCGAAGAAGGCGCTGGGTGTGTGCCTGCAGAAGAAGAAAGCCTACTGTCAGTTTGATTCGAAGCTGGCACAGATTGTTCAGGCACAGGGGCGTAAAGGGCAGCTGGGTATCGGTTTTGGCAGCGGAAAGCATCCTGACTGCCGGGGCATCACGGTGGAAGAGCTGCAGTCCCTGAAGTTTGACCGGATGGACTTCAGCAATTTCTACAGTGACCTGAATGCCGGCACCACCATTCCGTCAGACAGTGAACTGGCTGAACGTGTGAAAGAACAGGTTGCTTCGGCGCTGCAGCAGGCCGCGGGAAAGGGGCAGTAAGATGAGACCGGTTGTTTTACTGCTTATTACCTCGCTGGGGCTGCTGATATCCGGTCATGGGCGAGCGCAACGTGAACCGGTCCGCACTTATGTGGACGAACCGATAGTGGGCTGGCACTGGTATAACGAACCTCCGAAACAGGATGAGGAGGAAACGCCGCCACCGGCCACTGTTCCCCTGACATCTCTTCCTCCGACAGCACAGATGAAGGTCCTTCAGCGAATGACGGAGGAGCGGCTGAATACCGCCATTCTCTACCCGACGGTGGAGAATTTTACGGCCTACATGAAGATGCAGAACTTCTGGACCAGTCAGGCCAGTCGCTTCAGTGCCGTGGCCACCAAATCCCTGCTGATGCATCCGGAGCTGGATTACAACCTGCAGTACAGTCACTACAACAGCACAGTTCCGCTGCAGTTACAGGCTGACCAGAACCGTCAGGTGGCTGCCATTCGTCAGCTGGCCAGTCAGTACGGGCTGTTCTTCTTTTACCGGGGGAATGATGCACTGGATGGTGAGCTTGCAAAGGTGGTGCAGCGTTTCTCTGACGAATACAACGTTGCGCTGATTCCGGTCAGTATGGACGGTGCCCGGAGCGAGGCACTGCCGCAGACGCGTCCTGACAGCGGGCAGGCTCAGCGGCTGGGCGTGACGCATCTGCCGGCACTTTTCCTGGTTGAACCGGGGGCAGAGCGTTACCAGCCGCTGGCTTATGGCTTTATGACGCAGGATGACCTGATGAAACGATTTTTAAGTGTGGCGACAGATTTTGCGCCACGGTCGTGAACGAAACGGAGAGATGTATGACACGCGAACGTTTTACTGAAAATCTGCTGATGTACCCGGGAATGGCGCTGATGGTTGCCTCCGTTATCTGGTTTTATCTGGCCGGTCTTCTGTCCCTGCCAGCAGAGGCTGTCAGTGATGAACTGGCATACGCCCTGTACCAGATGACGCTGGCTCGTGATGCACTGGCGATATTTGTTATCGGGGCGACGATGGGATTATCCGGTCTGGGGCTGGCTGCTTTTCATGCCTGGAAGAAATGGCGCACGATACCGGCAGGAGAGCAGTGATATGTGGAAGCAGGTCCTGACGGGCGTGTTGCTGATTGCCACCAGTGTACAGGCGTCCACGCTGGAAGAACTGCGCCAGCTTGAATCACACAAGACAACACCGGGTAAGGCCAGCCAGATACAGACATCAGCCACTTCTTCATCACCTGTGGCTCCTGCAGTCCCTGAACGCCGGGATTACCATCTGCCGGACGGCCGGGTGGTCAATCTGAAAAACTACAAACTGGTGTTGTTCATGCAGTCACGCTGTGGTTACTGCCAGCAGTTTGACCCGTTACTGAAGCGCGTGACCGCACAGATGGGACTGGATGTTTTCCCGTATACCCTGGACGGCATGGGAGATGCGTCTTTCCCGGATGCCATTCCGGCAACAGAAGCTGTGATTCGTGATATGTGGAGCAATATGCGACCGGTGACCCCGGCAGCGTTCCTGGTGGAAGTGAATACCCTGAAAACACTGCCATTGCTGTATGGCATTGTGGATGAGCAGACGCTCAGGCAGCGTATTGATGAGGGGCTGGGATTTGCTGTTTCGGCGAAGGGAAAACATGAAATAATGAAAAAACAAAAATAAACATTCCGCAGGAGCATAAAAATACATTTCACTGCCTGAATTAAACATTGCCTGCCGTTACCGGTGAAACTTTATTCTGAATGGAGTGACGCATGAGTTTCAGAAAACTACAATGTTGTATGGCGTATATGGTGTTAGCAGTCAGTCTTGTTGGTGGTATTTACATTATATGCAGGGATTATCTGGCTTTTGTGTTTTTATGGGAGCGTATTACAGTACTGCCATTCAGATATTTGTTTATGATGATTTTTCTTTTTCTGTGCGCATTTATCTGTATGGGGGTTGCTTTTTTCAGCAATATCTCACCGCATAATAAAATCAGCAGATATGTATTATGGTGTTGTGTGGTTGTTTCAGTCGTTCTGCAGTGTGCGGGTATGTTACTGGTACAGGCGTGGCAGTGGTCTCTGCCGGCACTGGCAGGAGCGCTGTTCGTTATCCAGTACCTTTCCTGTTATCTGGCCGGTCTGATACAGAGAGATATTCAGGACGAGAAACTGGATGATAAATTTCTTTACGTGTTTCCTCAGTTCTGGATACAGGTTCCTCTGACAGCAGTTGGATGGTTTTTTATGAGTGGATATTACTGACCGCTGATTATCCGGATGATACTGAAAAGAATACTGAGCTGAAAGGCTGAAACAAAAAGCATAACACACAGGGAACTTATTTTACTTTTTGATGGCATGATTTTATTGACAGTTGTCTGAATAGAGTAGTGTCCCCAAAAAAATATCAGAAATAACAGAAGGAGTGTCAGTGGCAATGTCAGTCATGCCAGCATATTGAATTCCTTGAGTAACCATGCGGCGGATTCTGCCAGAACAGACATTAATGTTGTGCCGGTTAATATATCTCTGAATATATTTCGCAGACCATCCTGAGTGGTTTCGTTTTGAAGATGTTCTGTGATTCTTATAATAAATGATTTCATGACCGGCTGTATCTCGTTATTAATATCGTGAGCTTTACAGGGGCATTATATGCAACATTTTTATTATTTTATATCTGCCAGAAAAGGTTATCGTATTCGGCGGCATTTACTGGCAGCACTAATGGGGGCCACGCTGACAGGCATTTCTTTTATGGCATCTGCGGATGTTAATAACGACCTGAACAAATTCTTCAACAAGCTGGGCTTCGAGGGGAATGCCACCCGCGCAGCTGTCTGGCAGGGGCAGGCGGCAGGCTATGCCACCGGCGGCAATCTGTTCTTACGCAATCAGGTGAATAACCTGCAGATAGCCTCCTTCACCCCGCCGCATATTACCGCCGGTTGTGGTGGTATTGATGCTTATCTGGGTTCCTTTTCCTTTATCAACAGCGAACAGATTGAGCGTTTTGTGAAGCAGCTGATGGGGAACGCTGTGGGGTACTTTTTTGACCTGGCTTTGCAGACTGCCGTACCGGGGATGAAGCAGGTTAAGGATTTTATGCAGAAGCTGGCCAGCGACCTCAACAGCATGAATATCTCCTCCTGTCAGGCAGCGCAGGGCATCATCGGCGGTCTGTGGCCGAAGAACACCGTACAGTCACAGAAAATCTGCCAGGACATTGCCGGTGAAACCAATATGTTCTCCGACTGGGCTGCCTCGAGGCAGGGATGCACGGTCGGTGGGCAAATGAACAGGGTGCTGGATAATGCACCGGAAAACATGAAAGACCAGGTGATGCGTAATAAGAATCTGATGTGGGAGATTCTGAAGAAGAACGAGATGATGAACGGTAACACTGAACTGATGGAGCTGGTGATGAACGTTACCGGAACGCTGATTTTTGATGATGAAGGCGAAATCCGGTTTATTGGACCACAGGCTAATCACCAGGGGCTTATCCGGGCACTGATGTATGGCGGACAGGCCACCATCTTTGGCTGTACATCCACGGGGGACTGCCTCAGGACAAGTAACCGCACAGTGACGGTCAGCCAGAGCAACAGCCTGAATCAGCGCGTGCAGAACATGATAAAGAATATCTCTGACAAGCTGGTCAGTGATGACCCGCTGACCAGTCAGGAAAAAGGTTTTATTGAAAGCACCAGTGTGCCCATTCTGCGTTATCTGGTTGACCCGCAGATGCTGAACATCTCCACCTTCTACCCGTCGCTTTCTGATTACATTGCCTATGACATTCTGCTGCAGTACCTGAACGAACTGCTGAGTCAGGCCCGGGTGCAGGCGGGCAGTAAAAACTTCCCGGAAGAGCAGATGAAAATGTTACGGGAAAACTTCTCTGAAGCCTCCCGTCAGCTGGAGGGGCTGCAGGCTCAGGTGGATGTGAAGGCGAACACGCTGATGGAGCTGGAGCAGCGTATGGGCTATCTGCGTCAGCAGGTGTCCACGCAACTGATGAGTCGTTATGAGCAGAACCTGAACTATACATCTGTATCCTCTGCACAGCTGACGACAGGAGGCAACTGATGAGCATGGTGGATACCATTTATGTCATGAGTGGCGGTGAGTTCTTCCAGGCGGCATTTAATGGCGTGGTCACGCTTATCGGCACATCCACATGGGACTCCCTGTTTCATATTGTGGGATTCTTCTCCGCGATGGCACTCTTTTTTGTGTATATCCGGGGCCATGACCCGAAGGAAGTGCTGAAGTTTATTGCGGTGTTCATTCTGATAACCAGTGTGCTGATTATTCCGAAACGTACCGTGCATATCATTGATATGACGAATCCCACACTGGTGCTGCGGGTGGATAATGTGCCGACGGGGCTGTCGGTGCCGTTCCGGTTTATCACCAGTATTGGTGGCTCCCTGACGAAAATTTATGACTCCGTGTTCCATACGCCGGATTCCGTGGCATACAGCAAAACCGGTATGTTGTTTGGTGCCACACTGATGGCCAATACCACGGATGTGGTGGCACAGAACGGTGACCTGGCCATGCTGCTGAGCGAATATGTACAGCAGTGTGTAATCGGCGACATTATGCTGACACACAAATACAGCATGGCTGAACTGATGCAGTCATCTGACCCTTATGAAATCATCTTCCGTAGACCCAGTCCGCTGCGTGGTGTGATTGTGCCACGTGGCAACAGCCTGGCGCAGGCAGGATTCCAGACCTGCGAGGCGCTGGCCAACAATGTGCTGAAGCGTGAGCTGAAAGTGGATACGACAAAGGGCGGAAAAACCTGGGATTATTATGTTAACCGCTTCATTGGCCCCCGTGCCAGCGCCGATACGCTGTTCGGTATGATGATGGCGGACAGCTATGGCTTCTACTATCAGGGCGGACGGGATGCCAGTGAAATCCTGCGCCAGAATGTGGTGATGAATGCCATAAAACAGGGTATCACCACCCATACGGCAGCCAGCGGCAACGTCGCCAGTCTGGTGAATATGGCGGACCAGTCATCGAACAGCAAAATGCGCCTCAGCTGGGCAGCATCCGGCGGGCTGGCGGCCACATTTGTGCCGGTGATGCATACTGTCCTGATGGCCATGCTGGTCGGGATGTTTCCGATAATCATTCTGCTGGCCACCATTCACGGTCTGACACTGCCGGTACTGAAAGGCTATGTGTTCTCCCTTGTTTATCTGCAGAGCTGGCCACCACTGTATGCCATTCTGAACTACGCGATGGCGTTTTATCTGAAAGGCGAAACGAAAGGGATGAATTTCTCCCTGTCGAACCTGAACACCATCCAGCAGACTCACAGTGATATCGGGCTGATGGCCGCCTGGCTGTCAAACTCAATTCCGTTTATTGCTGCCGGTCTGGTGTTTGGTTTGTGGCGTGTGGTTTCACAGGCAGGGAACTATCTGGGCTCATCCATTAACAGCACCGCCTCGTCTGCTGCCTCTCAGGCCGCAGACGGTACGTGGGCGTTTAACAATATGCAGATGGAGAACGTCTCCGGTTTTAAATGGGACACCAACCAGTCCGTGCGTGACGGTCAGATGCTGACCCAGCATGCCAGCGGTGCGACGACAACAAAAACAGCGGGTGGTGGCATTCTGCATGATGGTAAATCGGCGATTTCCAGTCTGGCGACGGATATTCAGTTTGGTCGCATGCTCAGCAGCAGCTACCAGGCGCAACAGCGTGAAGCGGAAAGCCAGGTGCAGAGTCTCAGTAACAGCATCAGTCATGGCAGCCAGCTGGTCGGCAGCCAGCTGACGCAGTGGGCGCAGCAGCGGGGCAACAGCGATACAGTGGTAAGCGGTGCTGACAGCAGCCGGGCCACCACACTGACGCAGGCCATCAACAAACTGAACAGCGTGGCTGATTCACTGGCAAAACGTGCCGGTATCAGTACGTCTGAAGCGGTTAAAGAGGTACTGAATAAATCACAGAGTGGTGATTTTTCTGCCGGTGGACATGGCGAAATCGGTATTGATACCAGGAAAAATATTCTCGGAAAAGCTGTTGAGTTAACAACCGGGGTCAGTGCCAGTGGAAAGCTGTATACCGACATTAGCTATAAAGGTTCTGACCAGTCATCGCATGGTATCTATTCGGATATCAGTTCGAAAACGGACCATGATCGCAGCCTGACCGCGCAGGAAACCAAAGATGTGCGTGATGCCATGGATGTCATTAATAACCATCGCACGACGGATAACAGCAGTCATACTGACAATGCCTCTTCGTCCCTGTCTGAGCAGCTGGCCAGCAACCTGAGCGATTTGCAGAGCCAGATTAAGCAGTATAATGATGCACTTAACCGCAGCCATGAATATGCTCAGATGGCCAGTTATGCGGAAAACAACAGTGCAAGTATTAACAGCAACTACAGTCAGGAGTTTGTTAACTATGTGCATCAGTCTGCTCCGGGACGTGCCACGACCGTGCTGACCGATGCCGGAAATCCGTCACTGCGGGCGGAGCGGGAACAACTGGCGCAGGCATTTGTGGATGAGAAACTGAAACCCCAGCTGGAGCAGGAATTCAGGGAAAACCGGTTGCGGGCTTCAGAAGGTATGGGCAGCGTCGGGCCAGCCGTGGATATGCAGAGTGACCTGAAGCGAGCGTATGCAGAGAATTTTGCTGACATGCAGCAACGGGCTTCCGGCGCATCGGTTCAGGGTGCAGAGCAGATCCAGAAACAGGTGCGTGATACCCGTCAGACTGTGGAAGCGCAGGTGCTGAAAAATGAGCAGGAAATGGCATCATCTCAGCAGGAACTGAAGACACAACGGAACACGCTTGCGGGGCAGCATAAGGAGAGTGAAAAGGCTTTCGGTGAGGCTCTGGCGCAGGAGAAAGAAAAGCAGAAGCCTTTGCCGTTGTCGCCATCAGGTGCCTGGAATTCAGATAAAGATGAAGAGAATATGCAACGTCTGAGGGATGCTGCAAAGTGGAAGGATAAATAAAGGAAGAGAGAGTTATGCCAGGACAATTAACTGAAAAATTAAAAACGTTTAACTGGAAAGATGACAGGCTACGTATGTGGCCTGGTTGTAAATTTGGTGTGCAGATAACAGCATGTTGTATTTCTGTATCATTTTTTATGATGATCTGTGCAGCCCTGGTTTACGGTGAAAACGCTATGGGGTGGTTAGTATGTCTTCTGGTTGCGCACTTTTTCTCTGCAATTATTACAATTGTTGTGCTGTGGGAAATATCTTCTACTCAGTATGTTCTTATGAAAATAGCGCTTGAAACGGATATTATTTCAAAATCAGAACAACTGAAAAAACGATGTGTATTATCTGCCTGCAGAGTAGCCCTGATCATTATCGCTGTTGCTGTTGGATTTGATCTGCAATTTGTCCTTTTCTCGGGGGCGGTGTTTGCTTTATTGGGGGCAGTTTTTACATGTGTTTTTTCTTATAAGGTGAGAAAACTATATCCTGACGATTTTGTTCGATTTGTTTATGTTAATCTGCCTGGAGAGAGCCGATCAAAAGACGATGTGTGTTGTTCCAGTAATAATGGATTTAACCCGGCAACTGGACTTCCCATGCTAAATGGTCCAATTGATGCGGGGGGGAATGCCTGGGGTAGTGATGACAATCGTTGGGATGACCGTTGGTAAAAATACAGGTACGATTCATGCGATAACTCAGAGGTGTTATCAGCAATTGTTTTTTGTTTAAGGATAAATTTATGTTGTTAAATCGTAAAAATAACTTTATCGCTGCGATTGTTCTGGGGGCGTTTCTCCTTTCTGGTTGTGGTGCGATGGGCACCGCAATTAAAAAGCGTAATCTGGAAGTCAAAACCCAGATGAGTGAAACCATCTGGCTTGAACCTTCCACTGATCGCACTGTTTATCTGCAAATCAAAAACACCTCCGATAAGGATATGAGTGGCCTTCAGGGAAAAATTAACAGCCAGGTACAGGCGAAAGGCTATCGTATCGTGAATAATCCTGCCGATGCGCATTACTGGATTCAGGCGAACGTACTGAAAGCCGATAAAATGGATTTGCGGGAAGCACAGGGCTTTCTGAGTCGGGGGTACGAGGGGGCTGTTCAGGCTGCGGCGTTAGGGGCAGGCATTACAGCCTATAACTCCAACTCTGCCGGTGCCACGCTGGGGGTGGGACTGGCTGCCGGCCTTGTGGGAATGGCGGCTGATGCGATGGTGGAAGATATCAACTACACCATGGTAACTGATGTGCAGATCGCAGAGCGCACTTCCGCGCAGGTGACGACTGACAATGTGGCTGCGCTGAAGCAGGGAACGTCGGGTTATAAAGTGCAGACCAGCAGTGAAACAGGTAACCAGCATAAATATCAGACGCGTATTGTGTCCAGTGCCAACAAAGTTAACCTGAAATTTGAAGAAGCCAAACCGGTTCTTGAAGATCAGTTAGCAAAATCTATTGCTAATATTCTGTAATTTTTCTGATTCCCGCTGAATCCGCCAGCGGGAATTCCTTTACTGACATTTCACAAAATCTTATTCAACAGCGAAAAAAATAATTTCTCTTTTCGCAGTGTCTGACCTGTTCACATAATGGAGTTTCTATGGCTACTCCTGTAGAAGATAAACTTGTTGCGCCGCCAGAATATATTCATGAAACACCAATACCAACCACGCACATACAATATATCAATAAACCCGCATATAACCTTGTCGATTTTATTAATGATAATATTGGTATAATGACCGTTTTATGTTTTTTTATTCTGGTAATGATAATTGCCTGGTTCTTTTTTCGGAGAAATAAAGAAAATCACGCTGTTGAGTGTTATGACTATTCTGCGTGTCTTTCAACGCGAAAAGAGTACCATCTCCTTACTCTCGTTGTTGTGGCTCCGGATACGTTACCATTGTTACAGCTTTGTCAGCAGATCGGGAATATCATTCGTCAGCATGGGCAACAGCTGGTCTGGATGCCGGGAATAAGCCGTATTGACGGGATTCAGGAGGATAATGTGACCTGGGCATTGCATTCTGCCTGCCTGGATGAAAAATCCGGCGAAATACTTTCAGGAAGAATCAACCCGGAAGGCGGATATTTTTTTCGACCAAAAGAATCTGGCGGCCCGGAAACACATCAGCGCCTGTGTCTGCAAATTCAGTATAAAAGCGGAAAAGATATTCAGTTTGTCATTGGATTAATTGAAAGAGCATTGCACATGATGAACTGCGGCTATCGTGCCGGAGGGCATATTTTCCGGGGAGAGGGATATACGTGGAATATGAATGGAGACTGATAATAAATGGAGTATGTTGTTTTTCTGGCAGTAATACTGCTTATCCTGATCCTTCCCGGAAGAACGAAGAAATATACAGGGAATCAGAAATACATTGACCGGCTTTTAAAAAAACATCGTTGTTATCAGTCAAAGCATTTTATGACTGCGCGCGAACGTGAATTTTTTCGTGAACTCTGCCGCGCGCTGGCGGGATACCCTTTGCTGGTGATGGCGCAGGTTCGTCTGGTTGATGTGGTTCAGGTTTGCCCCGGGTTCTCTGAGGCAGAGAACAGAAGGTTATTCCGGCAGATTTCGCAATGGCACTGTGATTATGTGGTTGTGGATCAGCAGGATTTCACTGTCAGGGCCATTATCGAACTGGATGATCGCTCTCATCTGCGCCCGGAACGTCAGCGCCGGGATGCGTTATTTAATCTGGTTGTCATTCAGGCCGGTATTCCGTTGCACCGGCCCCGTTCTGTTAAACAGGTGAATGACGTCGCCGCCAGTATTATTCGCCATATCTGATTTTTATTTTTCTGATGTTCTTTAATAACCGGGTACTTATATGAGCTCAACCAAACATATCACGCAGGGTGGGCAGGTATTCAGCTATATGCTGAATATGTTCATGCAGGTAAACAAACGCGTTTCATTCTGGTTAATCTGGTTTTTCGTTATTTTTTTGCCGCTATTTTTCTGGTTGCGTCTGCCCTGGGAAACTATCCGTAATGGCGGACTGTACTGGTGGTTGTCACTTACTGCCCGGGGTGAAAAGGCGCTGTACCGGGTTCCGCCTGTCTATGACATTCCCTGGAACGGACAGGTGCTGCACGCAACGTCGGAGCAGATCCTGAAAGACGATTATATGGTCTGGGCCGGCAATATGTTCCTCCAGGAGCTGTATCTGGCCCTGTTCTGGGCGTCTGTGGCAGTTGGTGTGCTGGCCTTTCTGATTTTCCGTTTCCTGCGTCGTCTGGGGGAAAAACAGGCACAGGATGAGCGCATGGGGGGCCGTGAGCTGACTGATGATGTGAAAGCTGTGGCCCGGGAGATGCATCGCCGTGGGCAGGCTTCCTCTATCTGTATCGATCAGCTTCCGCTGATATTAAATGGCGAAGTGCAGTATCTGATGATGTACGGCACGCCGGGATCGGGTAAGTCCAACACCATCAACAAGCTGCTGAAGCAAATCCGGGCACGCGGCGATATGGCCATTATTTACGATAAAGGCTGTTCCCTGATTAAAAAGCACTTTAATGAACGGGATGACACCCTGCTTAATGCGCTTGATCGCCGCTGTGCGTACTGGGATATGTTCCGTGAGTTTGAGTCCATTCCGGATTTTGACAGTGCAGCAAGCACGCTGATTCCGATGGGCACAAAAGAAGACCCCTTCTGGCAGAGTTCCGCCCGTACCATTTTTTCTGCGGTGTCATATCGTCAGAAAAAGAAAGGTATCCACTCCTACAACGCGTTGTTGCGCACGCTGCTTGCCATTGATCTGAAGGCTCTGCGCGACTATCTGGCCGGTACGGAGGCCAGTAACCTGGTGGAAGAGAAGGTGGAAAAGACCGCCATCTCTATCCGCAGTGTGCTGACCAACTATGTCAAGGCATTGCGTTATCTGCAGGGCATTGAACGCACCGGACGTCGTCCGTTTACCATCCGGGAGTGGATGAGTGCTGTCAACGATCCACAGATTAAGCAACACGGCTGGTTGTGGGTGACCAGTAATGCCCGCCAGCATGAGTCACTGAAACCACTGATTTCCATGTGGCTGGCGCAGGCGGCTAACTGTCTGCTGGGTATGGGGGAAAACCTGCACCGCAGAGTCTGGTTTATCTACGATGAGCTGCCTTCACTGAACAAACTGCCGGAGCTGCCGGGCGTGCTGGCTGAGGCACGACGATTTGGTGGGTGTTTTGTGCTGGGGTTTCAGGCCAAAGCCCAGATGGATTTTACTTACGGAAAAGAGACGGCTGACGCCATGCTGGGGCTGGTGAATACCCGTTTCTTTTTTCGATCGCCATCCAGCACAGAAGCGGAATGGGTACAACGTGAGATTGGCCAGCGTCGGGATAAAGTTTTCAGTGAGCAGTACAGCTATGGTGCGGATACCGTGCGTGACGGTGTCTCCTTCAGCAAGGTGGAAGAAGACCGCTATCTGGTGAACTACACCGATATCCAGAAACTGCCCAATCTCAGCTGCTATGTCACGTTTCCCGGTGATTATCCGGCTGTTCGCATGAGTATGCGTTACGAAAAGATAAAGGACTGTGCAGAGGATCTGCAGATGCGGGAAATCAACGACAGCCTTGATCCGGAGATTGAATCTGAAATCAGCCGCCGCGAAGAGGAAGAGGGGGATATTACGGCACTGCTGGCCCGGCTGGAGCAGGGAGAGGCCAGAAAAGATGGCGAACAGAACGAAGCAGAATTTCAGGCTGAGCAGGCAGAATCGTCCGGCAGCTCTGTACCAGCGACAGCGGTGAGTCCGGTCGCGACAGCATTGGCGGGGGGCGGGGCTGGCGAAAGCAATCCGGTGGAAGAGAAAGCGGTTGTGGCAGAACTGCGTGAAATTGTGGACAAAGAAACCGGGGAAATCCTGTATCCGGGTGATGAGCGGTATGACGCACTTTGTGAGCAGTTCAGCCGGGCGTTTGATGATGCACAGGAAGCAATGCGACAGGATGAACGCAATCTGGTAAGTCACCAGACGCATGAAGCGCGTGAACAGGATGATGACCGCGAGGTAACCTGGTAATGCTGAGTATTGCTCCCATTGCCGGTGGTGGCGCAGGCTATTACACATCGCAGGATAACTACTATTTTCTGGGCAGTATGCAGTCCCGGTGGTTAGGGGAAGGTGCAAAATCGCTGCAACTGGAAGGGCCAGTGGATGCTTCCCGGCTGGATGAGCTGATTGCCGGACGTCTGCCCAACGGCGTCAGCCTGGAGAGAATGGAAGGTGGTATTAATGTGCATCGCAGCGGTTATGACCTGACGTTATCAGCGCCCAAAAGCGTGTCTGTACTGATTGCGCTGTATGGCGAATCCCGTCTGCTGGAGGCCCATAATCAGGCAGTTGAGGTTGTCAGCCGGGAAATTGAGTCCCTGGTCGGAACACGGATAATGCGTGATGGCATCAGCCAGCATGTTCATACCGGAAAAATGGTGGCAGCTGCTTTTAACCATGACACCTCGCGGGAGCTGGACCCGCAAATTCACACGCATCTTCTGTTACTTAACATGACCGAAAAGGAGGGGCGCTGGTCGACGTTATCCAGCGACAGGCGTGGGCGTACCGGAACCATTGATGCACTTTATGACAACAAAATTGCGCTGGGGCAGATTTATCGTCATGCGCTCCGCCGTCAGGTTGAGGCGATGGGCTATGAGACGGTCAGTACCGGCCAGCGTGGTCTCTGGGAGATTAAAGGTGTACCGGTCGATATTTTCTCAACCCGCAGTCAGCAAATCCGGGAAGCGGTCGGGGATGATGCATCGGCTAAATCCCGCAGCGTGGCTGCGCTGGATACCCGTCGTGCCAAACAGAAAGAGCCGGACAGAGAAGAGTTGCTGACAGAGTGGCATGAGCGTATTGACCGGACAGGATTCAGTTACCGGGCATTGCGGGAGAAAGCGGCAGAACGGGAAGCCCTGCAGCAGTCTGCCCGTTCTGTGTCTGAACCGGAAAAGGCTGTTTTGTCAGGAGAGGCCGGAGGGTATTCTCAGCGGGAGACATCGTCTTCATCCATTTCTGGTCAGCGTGAAGGCGTGACCGTGCCGTCAGTGATGCGGGATGCTGTGTCACAGGCTATTTCCCTGCTGAGCGACCGCAGGGCGCAGTTTACCTACTCCGACGTCCTGAGCAGGACGCTGGCACTGGTGGAGGCTGAACCGGGCAGTATTGCCCTGGCCCGTGCCGGGATTGAGCAGGCCATCAGCAGCGGCGAACTGGTGCCACTTGATAAGGAAAAGGGGCTTTTCACCTCCTCCATTCATCTGCTCGATGAGCTGAGCGTGCAGCAGCTGGCGCAGCAGGCGATGCGCGAAAACCGGGTAATGGTGACCATGCGGCCTGAAATGCCCCTGCAGGGCGCGGCTGCGGTTCTGGCTGATACACTGCCAGCGGTGGCCATTATCAGCTCCGGGCGGGGAATGGCGGCACAGCGGGAGCAGATACAGGCTGTTGTGGCGATGGCCGAAGGACAGGGACGGCAGGTACAGGTGATGGCACCGGATAAGAAGATGACTACTTTTCTGGCAGAGCAGCAGGGGCTGAACGGAAAAGTGAGCGGGAAAGATTTACTGACCGGGGAAGGGCTGAAGCATGACAGCACGCTGGTGATTGCCGGCGCGGAAAAACTGTCGGTGAAGGAGACAGTCACACTGCTTGACCAGGCGTTGCGTAACAATGTGCAGGTGGTGCTGATGGACGGTGGTGGTCGTAAGGGCACCGGAAATGCGCTGGCCACGCTGGAAGATGCTGGTGTGGTACGGCTTCAGGGGGGAACGGACAGGGGCGTCAGGGTGTCGGTGATAAGTCACGGTGACCGCCGGCAGCGTTATGAGCAGCTGGCCCTGGATTATGCTGTTCTGCATGCACAGGGTGAGAGCGTGGTGGCGCAGGCCCCCGGTCGTGAGCAGCGGGCGCTGACGGAAGCCATCCGTCAGTCACTGAAAGCGACCGGAGCGCTGGGCGACAGGGAGGTAACGATATCCACGCTGACGCCGGTGTTTCTTGACAGTAAAAACCGCAGACTGACGGACAGCTACCGTGAAGGGCAGATACTGGAGCGGTATGATGCAGAGCGCCGGAGGTCTGAGCGTTACACCATTGACCGGGTGACGGCCCGCAGTCGTACACTGACGCTGACGGATGAGAAAGGCAGAAGTCAGCTGATAAAGGTCCGGGAGATGGACAGCAGCTGGCGGTTGTATCAGCCCGGGACACTTCCGGTGGCTGAAGGTGAAAAGCTGATGCTGCTCGGCAGTCACGGAAAACTGCGTGCAGGTGACAGTGTCACGGTTGAAAGTATCACAGACCGGACGCTGACGGTCCGGCAGGGGGAACGCCGGCATCGCCTTCCGGTTGCTGACGGACTGAAAATCAGTCAGGGATACGTGACCACGCCCGGAAAAACGGTGAGTGAACAGGGCGTTGTTCTGGCTGCTGTCTCTGCCCGTGACACGCAGGCACAGACGCTGAACACGCTGGCCACCAGTGGTGACCGGGTGCAGATTTATACGTCACTGTCAGAAGAAGACGCACATGCGCGTCTTGCCCGTTCTCCACTGTACCGGCAGGCCCGGGAGCAGGTCAGTCCGGAGGGTAAGCCACTGGATACGGCCATGCAGCAGGCCCGGGACAGTGTGATGCCGGTGACTGAAAAAGCCGTACGTCAGGCCATAACGCTGGCACAGGGCAGCAGTGTGATCTTTTCCCGTCAGGATGTGGTACTGGAGGCACTGAAAGCGCATCCGTCAGTGACACCATACGGTATTCACCACACATTTGCTGAACTGGTTCAGCGCGGGGAAATCCTGTCCGTGCCGGGTGACGGGAGTGCCAGTCGTTATGTGCCGGCTGAAACCTGGCTGCAGGAAAAAGCCATCCTTCGCACAATGGCAGAAGGAAAGAACACGCAACGCCCGCTGATGGAAACTGTGGACCCGGCTCTCCTGACTGGTCTGACGTCAGGCCAGCAGGCAGCCAGCCGGCTGATTCTTGAAAGCACGGACCGTTTTGTGGCCATTCAGGGCTATGCCGGTGTGGGGAAAACCACACAGTTTCGCAGTGTCCTGGCTGCGCTGGAAACCCTGCCTGAAGCTGACAGACCGGTTGTGGTGGGGCTGGCGCCCACGCACCGGGCCGTCAGTGAAATGCAGGGTGTGGGGGTGAAAGCGCAGACCATCGCTTCTTTTCTGATGGATACGGAGCGACGTCAGCAGAGCGGTGAACAGCTTAACTTCTCAAAAACGCTGTTTCTTATTGATGAAAGCTCCATGGTGGGCAACCGGGATATGGCTGACACACTGGCCCGCATTGCCGCCGCAGGTGGGCGTGCGGTTCTGTCCGGTGACAGTCTGCAGTTACAGCCGGTGGCCAGTGGTGCGCCCTTTACCCTGATGCAGCAGCGCAGCGCCATCGATGTGGCGGTGATGAAAGACATTGTGCGTCAGTCACCGGAACTGCGACCGGCGGTGTATGCACTGCTGGAAGGGCGTACCGGCGAGGCGCTGGACACGATACGCCGCGTTTCACCGGAACAGGTGCCCCGGGATAATGGTGCATATGTACCGGCATCATCGGTGACTGAAATTCGCCAGACCCGCGAACAGAGAGAAACGCAGGGAGACAGGGTGATATCTGCCATCGTGGATGATTACACCGGGCGCACCGCAGAGGCCCGGCGTCAGACGCTGATTGTCACCCAGACAAACGCGGATGCAATGGCCATCAATGCCGGCATTCATGACCGTCTGCATGAGGCAGGAAAAACCGGTGGGTATGAGCTTCCTGTAACGGTGCTGGTCAGGGAGAAAACGCAGACGGAAGCCCTGAAATCCGTGGCAGGACTGGCGCAGCACAGCGGCCACATTGCCCTGATAAACCAGCAGTATTACACCATTCACAGCCCTGATGCAGCAAACGGTGTGGTGATGCTGCGTGATGCAGAAGGCCGGGACCATCTGCTTTCCGCTTTTGAAAGCAGTCTGCGGGATATTGCGGTATTTTCCCGGCGTGAAATCCGGCTGTCAGAAGGTGACCTGGTGCGCTTCACTCGTCAGGACCGGGAGCAGGGACGGGATACCCAGGTGCTGTGGGAGGTCATCCGGGTGGCAGATAACGGCGATATCACGCTGAAGCACGGTGAACATACACGGCTGATTCAGCCGGGGCGTGAGATGTCGGATATGCATCTGGATTACGGCTATGCCGGTACGGCACACCGTGCTCAGGGGGCCAGCGAGGCCTTTGTGATAGCCCTGGCCGGTGCAACCGGCGCACGCCAGCGGCTTGCCTCCCTCAGTGATGCGTATGTGGCGCTCTCGAGGATGAAGCAGCATGTGCAGGTGTATACCGATGATATCGGGAAATGGCAGGCATCCGTGGCGGCCAGTAAAAGCAGGGAGACAGCCCATGATGTGCTGGACGTTCAACAGGATTTTCGTACCACAACAGCACAGAATCTGTGGGACAGTGCCCGGACGCTTAATCAGAATGCGCTGGGGCGGGCGTTGCTGCGGGAAACCGGGTTACCTGACCACAGCGAAGCCCGTTTTATCAGTGGCAGCCGCAAATACCCTGCACCGCATGTGGCCTGGCCGGCTTACGACCGGAACGGCAGACAACAGGGTATCTGGTTGCAGGAAATCCGTATGGATGAAGAAGGGCGAATGCAGGGACTGGATGAGCAGGGCAGATGGCTGGGGCGTGATGATGCCGGCGTTGTGGTTCTGCAGCAGAGCCACAATGGCGTAACGCTGACGGCATCAGACCCGGCATCTGCACTGGCGCTGGCCCGCCAGCACCCTGAAAGTGGTGTTGTGCTGCAACAGGATACCGCGCCACTTCCCGGCTGGCTGCTTCAGAAGTTAACGCAGGGACAGACAGAAATGACACCTGAAGCCATGAAAACAGCACAGGCTGCACAGAATACCGATGCAGAACTGCTCAGTCTGCAGACGCCGGAAGAGCGGGCACGCCAGGAAGCAGAAAAAGCAGCCCGGGAAACCCTGCAGCAGGATGAGGTGCGGAACATAGTGCCGGCAGATAATGAGGCCATGCAGGCTGCAGAAAATGCGGTGGCAGAACAGGAAATCAGGGCAGCCGGACAGACAGCAGCCCGTGAAGAGAAAGAAAACGCGCAATTGCTGCAGCATGAGATGGCTGCCCTGAAACGCATAAACGCACAGGAGCAGTTGCGGCAGATGGAGAAAGAACTGGTGATTGACAGAGAGAAGACGCTCTGATGGAGAAAAAAGAACATTATTGTGGCCCACGGATGTATGGCGATGAACGGATTGCAGAGCCGTTGCGATACAGGGAGAAGGTGAAGAGAAGGCGCAAAACGGAAAGCCGGTTTATGGCCGGAATGCTGACGGGGGCATTACTGATGCTGGTCACGTTGTTTGTTGCGCCCTGGCTGGTCATCGAAACACTGGCCGGATGTCTCAGTCAGGTGCTGGAGTGAAACCATAATGACGGCATGTGTTCAGCGAAAAGATGCCAGGGGAACGGTGCGTTTCCTGTGGCAACTGGTGCCATTACAGCGCGATATTATCAAAATCGTGGCATTTCTGGCGATGGCCGGCGACCACATTGCCACAGCATTTCATGTGGGGACTCCCTGGCTTAACCTGACCGGGCGGTGCGCATTCCCGCTTTTCGCACTGATGGCGGGCTGTAACCTGGCGGGGCGGCAGATACGACAGGCTGCTGTAAATCGCCTGTGGCTGATGGCAGTGCTGGCGCAACCCGTGTTCTGGCTGGCATTTCGGGGTACAGGAAATCAGTGGTGGGAGCTGAACATTCTGTTCTGCTTTGCCGTGGTGATGCAGGCGGTCTGTTTCTGGCAACGCCCTGATGCCATAAAAAGTGCCATAACCGGAACCATGCTGGCACTGTATCTGCCGTTCAGTACTGCCAGTTATGGCTGGCAGGGGCTGGTGATGCTGCTGGCAGCCGTATCCGTCTGGCAGGTGCCGGGGCAGTACCAGGGGCGGTTATTTTTACTGTGGCTGTGCTCTGTTGTATGGCTGAACGGTGCAAACGGTGCCGTCCCCGTGCTGGCCGGTATGGGCATGACACTGCTGGTATTGTGTCTTGTGCATGAGTATGTACCTGCATCATCAAAGCGCCTGCAGATAAGCCGGTGGTTTGCAGAAGGTTATGCCCTGCATCTGCTGATTATTGCCGGGATGGTTAACGGACTGCAGGTGCATGCTTAACATACCGTGATGAAATATGGCATAAAGGCTGAAGCAACGCCAGCGGCAGAATATAACGACAGGTATTCGCAAATGACAGAGCAGAAACGACCGGTACTGACACTGAAGCGGAAAACAGAGGGAACAACACCTGTCCGCAGCCGGAAAACCATCATCAATGTTACCACGCCACCAAAATGGAAGGTGAAAAAGCAGAAACTGGCTGAGAAAGCGGCCCGGGAAGCTGAACTTGCGGCTAAAAAGGCGCAGGCCAGGCAGGCGCTGTCCATTTATCTGACCCTGCCCACGTTGGATGAGGCCGTGAGCACCCTGAAACCCTGGTGGCCGGGATTATTTGACGGTGACACACCCCGGCTTCTGGCCTGCGGTATCCGGGACGTGTTACTGGAAGACGTATCAAAGCGGAATATCCCGCTCTCGCATAAAAAACTGCGCCGGGCGCTGAAGGCCATTACCCGTTCAGAACGCTATCTTGGTGCAATGAAAGCCGGTGCCTGCCGGTATGACACGGAAGGGTATGTGACGGAGCATATCTCTCAGGAGGAGGAAGCGTATGCGGCAGAGCGTCTGGCAAAAATTCGTCGCCAGAACCGGAAAAAAGCCGAACTTCAGGCTGTGCTGGATGAACAGTAAAAAGGCCTCCCTCAGAAGCAAGGGAGGCAAACAATAAGGCTTAAAAGGAAATAGCTTCCGTTCCCGAAAAGAAGCCAGTCCACTGAATTATTTAACACAGAAATACTGACAGTGGAAAGAGGGGGGCAGATACAGATGAATGGATTCAGAAACCATTCACGGAATGCTCAGGTCTGGCGTTACCAGCGCACCGGAAACCGGGCCGTCAGCCTGGAGGTCAGGGGATTCCGGAAGGAGGCCGCTGAAGCGTGGCTCCTGGCTGCCCGTGTTGCTCCCCGTACAGACTGGCAGCAGTTTGCACGGCAGAGAGCCGAACGCTGTCAGCGACGGAAATAATGAAAAAAACGGCAAAAAAAGACCTCCCCTGAGCAAGGGAGGCCAAAAATCATTCATGACGTATCACTGGCATTGAATGAATGCTCTGTACATCAACCCTGTGAAGCTACCACCGGTTAATGCCGGGAGGTTGCGGGAAGAAAGATAACACACAGTAATTACATGGTTAATACCCGTGGGGATGTTTTTGTGGCCAGAGGCCATCAGGTGAATAAAAAAAGACCGCCATGTGACGGTCAACGTTGTCCTGTCAGGGACAAATGCATTCAGTAAGGAGAGCAAAATAATAACATCACGTTGCCCGGCTGTTAATATCAGGCGATGTTAAGTGTTATTTATGACTCTTTTATCTGGTTGTGAAGTCTGTTAATCAGGAAGAGAAAATGGCGACCGGAAAATCAGAGAAGCAACAGGTGATTGCCTTTATCGATTACGAGAACTGCAGTAACCTGACAGAAATTTCCTTAAATATATATACGGAGTTAATTATATTCGCGGGCGCGAAACAGAATAATGTGGCACTGCCAGTAAACGCTTTCCCTGAAGCAGTAAAAGTCACACTCCGGCATGTCAGTGAAGTCTCCCGGAACAATGTTGATTTTCATCTGGTGCTGGAGCTGGGGCAGTGTGTATGCCACTACGGGCCGGAGAAGGAATACCATATTGTTTCCGCTGACAAGGGATATGACGGTATTGTCCGGACACTGCAGGCGCGCGGGATTCGCTGCCGTCGCGTCTCCCCGGATAAGGCGTCATCAGTAAAGATGGCTGCACCCGACATGGATATCGTTATCCGGTGGGCAAACAAAATTCAACAGGTAGCGCGGAAGGTTTGTAATATGCCGGTAACAGCAGAGACATTTAATAATTATTTAAAATCACAGATGCGTGGTGAATGGCGTGATGCCCTGACCAACGGTATCCGGGATGAACTGGTCCGTCGCGGGGTAATGAAAATTCAGGGGAATAAAATCATCTGGTAAGACTGCCAGAATAAAATGATATTTATTTTATTTATAAAAACAGAAAGGTCGAAAATCAATAATGGCATTTATTTCCATGACAAGACAGAAAGCGCCGTACAGATATGCAAGCAAGACCCGGTTATCGATAAGACGAACAGACTCAGGCTCTGCCGGGTGTTATGTGACGGTTGCCGTTCGGGGGAAGCAGGAATTTATTATTGCTGAACTTGATTCAGAAATCCGGAAAATCAGGCTGAAACTGACGGACTCCTATGAAGAAGGGGTAAGGCTGTCTTCGGGCACGTTTACGCTTCCGGCCAGATTCTGCCGGGAAATACTGCCGGACGACGTCAGGAGTATCACCATTATTCTGGAAAAAAGCGACGATGAGTGGTGGTACGGGAGTTACTGATATGTGGCAGAACTCCGGACACTGACGCCTTCGCGTTGCTCAGTTGTCCAACCCCGGAAACGGGAAAAAGCAAGTTTTCCCCGCTCCCGGCGTTTCTATAACTGAAAACCATACTATTTCACAGTTTAAATCACATTAAACGACAGTA
>SKES01000435.1_pt1 | contig 38196 bp, 26 predicted proteins | sample 4826851 | NCBI WGS metagenome assembly SKES01 (sample SAMN11008803, study PRJNA524170) | human gut metagenome | biome: Human fecal sample; material: Feces; isolation source: fecal sample from pouch patient p52 | host: Homo sapiens | place: Israel: Tel-Aviv | collected 2016-09-04 | reverse complement strand
CCCATGCAGACAGTCATTCAGTTTTCAAGGTTCGATGAGGAGCTGTAGAAAGCATATCACAATCATACAAGCGTTTTTAGGACGTATCAGGTCCGGTTTTGAGGGAGAAAACCGGACTTGGGAGGTCCGGTTCTTGTGAACGGCTCTGGATAGAGCATATCATAATATCACTCAAATTTTTAGGAGGTGATACTTCCGCTTTTTGCCTTCAAAACCGGAAGTAATAGTTCCGGTTTGATGCAATATTGAATGAATCAACGCCGATTTTCATAGAACAAATTTTTCTCCAAGAAATTTGCTTATTCAGCGGTCGTTAAGGTGCGAAACTAGCGCATTCTTGTGCTGAACATCGGGTTTGGGCGAAGCCCAACAAATGTTTTGAAGCTGGATTTGTAAAATCGGATTCAAAAATTGCCAGTTGGTACCAACTCGCCCTGCTTGCGGCGGTTGCAAATGCGAAAATTTTTGTGCAGAAAAATAACCGCCAGCTTCAAGTTGAACTTGAAAGCTGACGGTCCTGATTGCAAAATGATTTTCAAATTTGGAAGGCACATTGAGAGGCTTTATAGCGCCCGCAAGCAGGGCAGACGTATATACATCGTCTGCATCTGCAAGCAATGTGTCTGTCTATACAAACACCATTTGCGTTGCAAAATACTTGTTGGGAGCACCCAAACCCTTGAACTGCATCGTGCCGATGCAGGCTGATAAAGGGGCAAAACAGACAAATATACAGCGGATGCTTTGGTGAAACTGCGGTGGTTTTGAATTTCTATTTCATTGATTAGCGATTAGTGGTAGAATTATGTCATGACTGAAGTGAAACTGTAGATGAGGGACTATTATGGCATCATTAACTCATGTGTGCGTATGGTCGAAAAACGGTTGGAAGCGTATAACGCCAGAAGAAGTTGCAAGGGAACATTCTCGTGGTGGGGTTTCGGCCCGCAGCGGTATTTTCATGTGTTCGTTGTGTGGTCAATATGTTACATTTTTCAACGGAAGAGTACAAGCTCCGCATTTTCGCCATAGTTCAGCAGAAGCGGATAAGAGCTGTCCGGAACGTATGTATGTCCACGGATACGACTATACATATGCGGCAGGCGAGCATGAACTTCCAATTCGGATAGTCAATGTTACAGACTACGGGTTTGAATTTGAGTTGGGCCTACTTGCTGTTCCAAGGATAGTTCTGAACCAGCAAGAAAAAAAGAACGTCACGGTCATTCCATCTGATAAAGCAATGACACCGTTCGTATACTCGTTTGAACGCTTGAATGCGGAATCTATCACCTATGTTTCGATAGGAGAGTACCCTTGTGAAAGTTATACTGTTATATCGTCTGATGAAATAGAGAAAACCTATTGGCCCCGAGTAGTGGAAGGTATAAAAAGAAGTGGTTCGCTCTTTAGCGGAGAAACAGGACGGATGCTTACAGATGATGCGGATGTTGTAGTCGGAAAATGCTACTATTTGCTTTCCACAAGACGCCCGTATGATATTTACAATGGAATATCAATAAAGACTGTTCTGAAGAAGAGTGCCTCATGGACAACATGGTATCTATCGAAAGTTTCGGTGATAGATTTTACGGAGTCGGCAGCAAAGTTTTTCCTAAACTACCATTGTCGTCTCACAAGTGATCCGATTTCAATTCAACCGATTTGGCCGGTCTACGTGCAGTCGCCGTATATTATCCAAAACTCAGGGGAAACAACATGGTTTCATATTCGAGGACAAGGCGTTCAGAGTCAAGGAGAGATTGTTACAAAAACCTATCCAGCAGCACCAATGCTGTATTATACTTCGGATGAAGGTAAGGTGTATTCGATTGAAATCAATGAGCGACAGCAATTGATTTCAACAGGGCGAGCAAAGGTGCTGGAGTATACATATCTTTGGAAGAAGGAGCTAAAAGAACGCTCAGGTAGACCGATAGTGACTATCACTGATGTCAAAGGGAATGCTTTGAAGTCCGGTTTGGAAAATGAGCTTCCGGTAAATCACATCATACGGATACTTGCTCCATTTGATGGTGTGGTTCAAATCAAGAGTAATGGATATGTTATTGAAAAGATTCTTCTAAAGGCGGAAACAGCCATCGAATATAGTAATGTGCAGTATGGCATGAAAATCAGCGTCCTTCAAGGACTTGATATTATTTGGAACATAGAATATCAGCGTTTGAGTAGAACTGGCAGTTCTTCAGATGACTTACATGTTGTACATGAGCTGATGAGTGCTCGTGGGGCAAAAGTGCCGGTTTCACATACATTGGGCGCAACATTGTCCCTGCTGAAAAAATATCCGGAAACAAAAAAATGGATTTCTCAAAAAATACGAAGTGGCCACATAGAAGAAAATGCACTTGTATACTATAAGCATTTCATTAGATCGTTGAAAACGAAAGGAAAGGAAAAAAGATGAACTATCTTGAAAGACTATCATCAGGTGACGTAAAAACAATTTGTGAATTGATTGGACCGAGAGAACTAAAACAGAATTTTCGAGCAAATTCAAATGGATTTAATACTATAAAACCGGGCTTTCGGCCAAATTCTCTTTCGGATGAAATGGCTGTTAGTCTTACAGCGCAAAATGTGACGATGCGTTTTATATCCAAATTTCTGAATGAAAAAATTCAGTCCATGATGGATAAAATCGCTAGTGAACAGGATAAATTGATTTTACAAGGTGTTCCATCGGATGGAGCAAGAGTAGTAGCTCTGGCAAACAGCTCATTTTCTAATAATATGGAGCTTTATTTTCGTTTGGAGCAACCAGTGCGGTCTTCAGAGGAAATAGGTGCGTTGAAAATCGCTGTGCGTCTTGTGAAAGGAATGTGCCAAAACGAATCCAATAGCGTGCATGCTTCTAAAGCGGCGGATAATTTGGAGGAAGATGCTTTACGGAAAGAACTTGAAGCGCAAAAGGAATATGCACAGAAAAAGATTCAACAACTCCAAGGACTTCTGAAAGATGTGCAGGCCGATGTGAATGAAAAACGGGACAATATTATCCAGCTGCAAGCAGAAAAGAAAAAACTTGAAGGAGAACTAAATGCTGGACAAAGTGAACTTGCAAAATACCATAAATTGGAGAAATATTCTGTTAGTCAGAGTGATGTACAAGAACAAAGTATGTACCCATATTGTTCGCTTTGTCGGGTCTATTGGTATGATGGGAAAATGCGGTTAAAGCGGCTATCGGACATCGAGAACAATGAAGTCCTTGATAAATACTGCGAAACCTTTCCATATCAGAAAGAACTGTTTACAAATCAAAAAACAAACGGATTTCCGGAAAACTATGTTGGTGTTTGGAACTGGCGTACAATTCCAAATATAAATGATCCGAGTCGTGATTACATCGAATCTGAATACAATGCATTTTATCAGCCAACACAGGTCATCATTCTTAAAGAATGCACTTCTATTGAACAGATCGTCAAGAAACTAGTGATGGGCATTTCTGAAAAAATGTACTGTAATGGCGCCCTTTTTGCATATTGGAACGGCCAAAAGTATGAGGGTGTACGTTGCAGGGAACAAGACCTTGATATTGGGGCAGATAGGCTTGCATTAAGAGAAAATACCCTTGAATTACCTGTTTTTGAAATCTTCCCTTCAATGCTTTATCAAGCGGGAGAATGTCAAATTTGCAGCGTGCTAAGCCTTGGTATGCCTTGTAGAGTTGTAAAAGTTAAAGAAGCTGTGGAGATTCTGAAAACTCTGCTGCGAAATCGACTGACATGGGCTACTTCTAAACAGAAGGGCATTACGAAGGCGACTCATCAGCAGAGCGTAGCATATTTACAGGAACTTCCGGACAAAGACTTTGTGCAAGAACTCTCTGAACAGTGCAATTGTACCGAGGTCGATGCGCAGAAACTAATTCAAGAGTTCGTACAGGAGGCCGATGCTTATCTCTCAGCATCGGACGTCGAAGACGAAACGTTACGTCAGATTATTCTGAGAAAACCGGACTTGGAAAAACGTTGCAAAGAGCTGCTTGCAAGGGAATGGGCGGAAGATAATGATGAAAAACTCCGTGAAGCGGAGAACTTTTTGCAGCAAAAAAAGGATGAAGCAGAGAAGGCAAAAACACAATTCGATCAACTTAACTCAGACTATGTGACGCTGGAACAGAAGCTGAAAGAATCGAATAATGAATTAGAAAAACGAGAGCAATTAGCAGCAGAAGTCGAACAACGTGTGGCGGACAGAATTGCAAAAGCTCAAAAGGATGCAGCAGATTTTATCGCATCACAAGCATTTTTGCCACAGAGCAAAAATGTAAACAATCAAAAAGTGAATGAAACCGCTGCGTTTGTATCTGGAGAAACACAGGGAGAAAACCTTGTGGTGCTTAAAACCCTAGATGATGTAATGGAGGAGCTTGCGTATAACCTGAGGGATGCAGGTGTTCAGGAAAAATACGCAAAAGCGTTGGCTGCATATCTTTGTTCGGCGTATCGGCATCATATCCCGGTGTTGCTTGCAGGTCCGAATGGATTGGGAATTGTACAGGCATTTTCAATGACATTGTTTGGAAAATCTGCTGCTATTTTATCCTGCATGGGTGAGTATTCAGAAGAGGTTTGCGACGTATGTGAAGAATCGGATGATGAAGTGGTAGCAATCTTGAACCCATTCTGTGTGGGTTGGACGCAAAGGCTGCCGCTTTTCGTGGGAGAAATCTCTAAGTTTTGTTTTCTGATCACTCCCTATGCAGAGGATTTACAGGTAGAACCACTGGGGATGCTGAACTATCTTCTTCCATTGGCAACAGCGTTTTTTGTTGATAATAGACCGACTGGTACATATTCTCCGACTAAAATCAGCGTGGATTTTAGCGAGATCTCAGTGAAAAAAGTGCGTCAATTCGGTAAAATATTCTTGTTGAAATATGGTTCGCTTGCAAAGAGAAATCTCTGGGAACTCTTTGCAGATATGGAGTATATGCTAAAGGACGATTCAATAAAAGAAACAGCAAATAGATATTTGTTTGGACTTCTCCCATTTGCGTGTTTTGCAGAAAAATTTGATACGCTTCTAGAACAACTTGAAAAAGATGTGGACAAGCTACCTAAGGATTTCTATAAGATGCTTCATGATTATCTAGGTGAAGATGAATGAACAGACAAAACAATTTGATTCCCATTATGGCGAGAAGATATCGAATTGAAAGGGGAACAACCGAACCTGTTGAACAATGGCAGATGCGTGTGATTTATAGTGTGCTGGGACAAATGGCGGATGCTTCTCTTTGGGATAAAACGGAAGATGACCAGCCGATTTCAGTGGTTCATTTCAAATCTCGCATGAAGGATCTTCTGGAAAGCTACTGTGGAATATTCAACGGTCTTAGAAAGCTGTTTGGGTATGACTATGAAAAGCTGCTGGAAGAAATCTATAACGTGCAACTTGAAGGCGGAAAGATATATCATTCAGCGTATAGATTGAGTCCAGCGAGTTATTCTGCTGCAGTGGTAGACGATGTTCTTTTTGCCAGAGGTATGGCACCCGATGAACAGCAGCTTGTCAGTGGACAGGGAACATATTTACTTTCATCCAATAATAAAGAATCAGTTCCTTTGCCAGAGATGTTCCAACTGCCAGATCAAACATTAACTGAAACATGGCGGTATTTGGTTAAAACGGCAAAATGGAATCAATTTCGCCCAAATGACATTACGGAATTTTTGCGGACAGACCCGCCGTTCAAATATGGATATTGGCAACGGGAAAAGCCTGTGGCACAAGAAGTGACGCTTATCAGAATGGGAATGAATGGAAATGGATTCTATTATCTGTATCAAGAAAAAGGAGGACAGGCATTTGTTAGCCAACTTCCAGTATGGATGACCGAAGATCATTTTTATCGCAGAGTATCGAATGCACTGCTTTCCGCAAAACAATCTTTACCGGCGGCAACATACCATGAGGACGGGGCAATTGTGATGTTAAGCTTACAGTATTTGCCAGCGGCAGAAGAACTAAATTTGATAAAGCTTTATAGTTGGCCGACATCCTGTATTGAATTGCCTCATGATTTCAATCGCATTTTTGCAAAAGATGTATTTTATGCGATAAAAAAGACACTTGAGGCTATTGGGTATCAATTTGTAAAGGAATGATAAAATGTCGAACGGCGCAAATTCAATTCATAAAAAGCTTCGTCATGATTTGGAAGACTACATAAAGGCACAGTACTTTGGAAAATCTCCACTTCTGCTTTCGGCGGTAGGACAACACCTAGATGATGAGGGCTTATTATATCAAAAGCCATTTATTGAGTCGTCCCCGGCGTACAAAAGCGTTAAGGATGGTATCCAAAAGGCTAAAATTCCGGACTGGATGAAAAAGTATTTTTCTGATCTTTCAGATGCAGGTATTGGTGTGTACCCTACACCGTTTGTTCATCAGGTTCAGGCCCTTGAAAATGCCGTTCAAGGGCGAGACTTGTTCGTTTCCACAGGTACTGGTTCTGGTAAAACAGAGTGTTTTATGTGGCCGTTGATGGCAAAATTGGCGACAGAGGCAAAGGATAATTCGGATACATGGAAAATGCGGGGTGTTCGCACGATTGTTATGTATCCGATGAATGCGCTTGTTTCGGATCAGGTGAGCCGGTTGAGGAGATTGATTGGCGATCCAGAAGGAAAATTTCTAAATGTCTTTCGCTCGACCTGTGGTGAAACTGTGCGTCGGCCACAATTTGGTATGTATACTGGTCGAACGCCATATCCCGGAAACGAACCTGTAACCAGTGAGGATAGAAAACTGGAAAAAACATTGGCACGAATGTCTTTTCCGCAGACAGATTCTGAAAAAAGCTTTTTTGAGGCACTTCGCCACGAAGGTAAAATTCCGGCAAAGATGGATATGCAAACCTTTTTAGAGGGGTTGCATAATGGCCGTCATATTCCTGATGCGGAAGATGCAGAGCTGATTACTCGATTTGAAATGCAGAAATTCTGCCCGGATATTCTGATTACGAACTATTCTATGCTGGAGTATATGCTTCTACGTCCAAGGGAAGCGAAAATCTGGCAGGATACAAAAGAGTGGCTTGAAGAAAATCCGTCGAATAAGTTGTTATTCGTGATAGATGAAGCCCATATGTACCGGGGGTCATCTGGCGGCGAGGTGGCACTTTTAATTCGAAGACTGTTTCATAAATTGGGAATTATAAGAGATCGGGTACAGTTTATTCTTACAACAGCTAGTATGCCAGATCGAGATCAGGAAGATAAAAATGCTGTTTATAAATTTGCACAAGAATTGACTGCGGCAGATACCACGGTGGAGTTTTGTTATTTGACAGGCGAAAAAGAACAGGCTGATACAGTTGAGCTTCGTTCGATACCATTGCAAAGTTTTCAGAGCGCAGATGCTTCTGTGTTTGAAGAAAATGAACGGGTATGTTTCCAAGCACTTAATCAGTTTTGGAGTGGAGTCGAAGGCTCTACTGCACCTTTTACAGATATGGCATCGGCGTGCCAGTGGATGTACGATAATTTAATTGCTTATCGTCCATTTCATACGCTGATTTCAAAATGTCGGGGCAATGCGGTATCGTTGGCTGAACTTGCGGCAGAAGCGTTCCCAGATGTCGGAGAGGAGGAAGCACTGAATTATGTCAGTATTCTACTGGCAATCGCACCGCTTGCCAAGAATGAAAAGGGGGCAGTTCTATTCCCGGCACGAATGCACATGCTGTTCAAGGGTATTAAGGGAGTCTATGCCTGTGCCAATGAAAACTGTCCACACTCACATACAGATGGAGCCCTTACATTGGGAGAAATCTTCTGGGCGGACGGTCATTTGACTTGTCCTCACTGTAATAGCGTTGTATATGAATTGTACAATGATCGTCGCTGTGGGGCGTTGTTTTATAAGGGGTATGTGTTAGGAAATGCACTTGAAACGCATCAGAGAACGTATCTATGGCATTATTCTGGTCAGGTTCTGGATTCGCAGATGAAGGAAGTGCATCTTTATCTGCAACCAGAGGATTATAAGATTCCAGATAAGCAGGGAAAGAACGTAATCCGGCCGTGTTATCTTGACATAAAGAATGGATTTATCAATTTTCGAGATGATTCAGATGACGGAAAACCGAATATCCGGAAATTATACTATTGTAATTTTGCACAAAAAAATCGGCCACAGATTTTAACGTTTCCAACTTGTCCGCATTGCAGGCATCAATTATCGTCCTCGCAGATCACATCTTTTAGCACGAGGGGCAATCAGTCCTTCTATAACTTGATAAAGACGCAGTTTGAGCAGCAACCTGCCGTCAGCGGAAAAGATAACGATCCGGAGCGGCTCCCCAATGAAGGGCGAAAAGTGCTCCTTTTCTCAGATAGTCGTCAACGAGCGGCCAAACTTGCTCGTGATATGTCAGACTCTTCTGACATTATGGCAGCGCGCCAGCTTTTTGCACTGGCAATTCATGACATGGAGCAGTCTGTGACGGAACGCTCCATGAATGAGCTTTACGATTATTTCTGCTTGGCTGCTGGACGAAACCACGTTCAAATTTTCCATGAACCGGAACGAGAGAAGTTTCGACAGGATTGTGAAGTGGCATTAAGAAATCTTGAGCGGAGTTCTCGTCGGCATAGAGAATATACGCCGCGATTTTTGATTGTAAGTGCGCCGGATCAGATGAAAAAAGATCTGCTACGCTTATTTGCAGGCGGGTACAATACGCTTTATGATTCCGCAACCAGTTGGATTGAACCAACCGATATGGCTTTAGTTGATAGTACAGACGAGCTTGATGAAAATGGCATTACGGTAACAGAGGATGAATTTCTTGAGGTATTTAACGCATGGATGACCTCGGTTTGCGATGATGCGACTGCCTTGGGACATACAATCTTAGATGAAATTCGATTGGAAGTTCGTCGTAGTTTTGACTTTTATGGGTTGGCAAAAGAGTGGAACTTCTCAAAAGCTGTTCAGGGAATTATGGGATGGAAAGATTCTTCTCAGGAGATGGCTGTATGGAAACGAGTACTAAAAAACAATTTTTTGGATACGGCACAGCCAGACAACGGAAGACTGTATGTTGATCTCTCGCGTGTAAGGCCGCGTTTTGATGTATCACATGCTTGGTATCGGTGTGAGCAGTGTTCGGAGATAACACCGTATCTGTTGCGTGGAAAATGCCCTAGTTGTGGCTTTACAGGTGTTCATGTTTTGAGCGATACGGAATATCAATCTCTTGATTTTTGGCGTAAACCTGTATCGGATGCACTGAGCGGAGACCGGATTCGTGTAATTGATACGGAAGAACATACGGCGCAACTTTCTCATAAAGATTAGAGAATGGATTTATGGAGCCAGACAGAACATTATGAGCTTCGCTTCCAAGACTTGATTCAGGAAGGGGAAAATCCAATCGATATTTTGAGTAGCACAACCACAATGGAAGTGGGCATTGATATTGGCTCACTAGTTGCCGTTGGCCTGCGCAATGTTCCCCCAATGAGAGAAAACTATCAACAGCGTGCTGGTCGAGCGGGTCGTCGGGGCGCCAGTTTGTCTACGATTGTTACATTCTGCGAAGATGGTCCGCATGATACGCTTTATTTCAATAATCCGGTGCCTATGTTCCGTGGAGATCCAAGACGCCCGTGGATAGACATTCAGAGTGAGAAACTGTTACAACGACATTTAAATATGATTGTGCTACAGGAGTTTCTTGCGAAGAAGTATTCCAGCCTCGATCAAATGACCGCAGTACTTTTTCTGGATGAAGCATTAGATGAGTTTATAGAATATCTGCCGACCGTTGCAATCTCGCAGGGAGATTTGCTTGTGCCGGCGGGAATAACCGTAGATATGGAGGATTTTCGTAAAGAATTGATAACAAGCCTGAAGTTACTGCAGGAAAAGAGAAATACACATCCAGAACAATTCGGTGCATTGCCAAATGTTCCGCCTGATAAGCAAAAAACACTGCTTGATGCTCTTTATGAGGAAGGTATCATACCGACTTATTCTTTCCCGAAGAATGTTGTTAGTACCTATATTACAGACATGAGCGGAAAGTTGCGCTATGAGGTGGACCGGGGTCTGGACGTTGCGATCAGCGAGTATGCACCGGGACGCTCCATAGTTGTTGATAAGCAAACCTATCAAATCGGTGGACTCTTCAGCCCTGGAAGTGACCGTGTGTATGGTCAGGCGACTACTCCTGCACGGGCGTATATGGACGATGCAAATTATCTGAAGCCTATCCTGACCTGCCCAGAGTGTGGGTGGTTTGGACTTGCGGATGAACGTCCAGATGTTTGTCCTTTCTGTGGAAATCGTGCATTAGAGGAAGGACGACAAATGCTTCGGCCATGGGGATTTGCACCTAAAAATGCAGAAGCAGTTCCGGATGCTCAGCTGGACGAGGAATATTCATCTGTTCAGCCTCCGCTTTATTCTACGCTTCCAGATGCGGAGGACATTCAAGCAATTCCCGGTTGTCAAAACATCCGAATGGCATCTCGCACGAATCAACGAATTATTATGGTGAATCAAGGGGCGAACAATAAGGGCTTTATGGTATGTCCTGATTGCGGTGCGGCGATGCCCGGGGATGATGGAAAGGTATTGAATGGAGTGCAGCGCCCATACAAGTCGAAATATGCAAGAGCGAAATGCAATCATAGTAACGCTAGAAATGTCAATATTGGCTATGATTTTATTACGGACATGCTGGTTTTGGAAATCAAACTTGATGAGCAGAAAATGGATATTCATCGAACAGACAATCCATGGCTGACAAGGGCTGCACAATCACTGGCTGAAGCCTTCCGTTTGGCGGCAAGCAAGGAACTTGATGTTGAGTTCACGGAACTTGTAACGGGATATCGAATCCGTACAAATGCTGCAGGAGCATTTGTCGATGTTTATCTGTACGATAGCTTGTCCAGTGGTGCCGGATACGCAGTCAGTGTGGCGGATAATATTGAAAAATTGCTGAAACAGATTCGGGAACTGCTTGTCTCTTGTGACTGCGGAAGCGCTTGTCATAGGTGCCTTAAGCATTATCGAAATCAATATGTTCACGGTCTGCTTGACAGATTCGCAGCGCTGGAACTCCTTGAATGGGGGACTTCAGGAAAGCTGGCAGAATCATTGAGCGTTGAAGAACAACACCGGCTCCTGCTCCCGCTGGAGTCGATTTTGAGAGTGTCTGGATGTACGCTTGTTGCTTTAGACGATGGCATATTAGTAAAACGTAAAGGAAAAGAGAGAAAACTCGTAGTCTATCCTGCCATGTGGAAAGAGCCGCAGCAAGAAGATACAGTATATGTGAGCAACGCATATATAAAGTATGCAAAGCCATATGCTGTGCAGAAAATTCTGAATTTTTAATGAAAAAGCCATAATTCGTGAAAGTACTGTACTTTCTACGAATTATGGCTTTTATACAGAAATGAATGGGCGACAAATTACTGAACCACAGAATCAAATAAACTTATTAAAGATACAACATCTAAATAATATTGCTTTATGTCAAGAAATGTCGCAGATGGTTGCCGCCCATGAGCAAACTGGTGACGGTTAGCTACAAGTGAATTTGATGCAGAAATTAGTCTTTGTCCATCTGTGGTTTGAACAGTTACAAGATTAGAAAAAGTTGAACTCCATTGGGGATCAAATTTCTTTAAAAGACTTTTCATGTTATCATATTTGGCACTATTGGAACCTTGGCGTATCGTGGAATCTAAATATGTGTCAAGGCGAGGATTACCCAGTTGTGAGAAATGGTCAGCAACAATTGAGCGGTATACAAACTCTACCGTTCCACAAGCACGAATAAGTGCATAATTGGTTAAATAGCAACGTGCTTTATCTAGGGCAGGAAGATCATTGATTCTTGATTCAATGTCATTTAGTTCATCAGTACATTCAGATAACAAATCTTGAAGTTCCTGTTTCATTCTAAAACAACTCCAAATAAAGTGTGGCCAGCAATGGAAATTCGCCTTTTGATGTTTTCAATATCTGTTGTACGTTTACTAATAGATTCTTTGAAACGACTGTCGGCCAAAAGAGAAAGATGAGTTTCTAAAGATACATTTGGAAGGGTGTTTTTTCGAGAAATCGAGAAATAAGCAGATACCATAAGTGAATCAAAAATAGCAGGGTGGAATTTCTTGGAAAACTTTCCGTTAGAGTAATTTTTAAATGCATTTTCTCCAACAGAATTATAGATTGCTTGGATTGTAGCAGTAAATTGACTGCGGTAGAAATCGATATCCTCCGGGGAATCGTTCCTGTGAAGATCCATAAAGTGGTTTAGTGCTTTTTTTAAAGAGATTTGGTTGCTTGTGCTTTTTAATATGTCATCACTTTTCATTATAAAAAAACGAAGAATATACTCAATATCTCGCATTCGGGAATCAACCTGAGCAGAACCAAAGAGTTTTCGCCAGGTGGAGTTCTCGTTTAGTTCAAAAAGGAGTGTATTAAATGAACCTTGATAAACACAGTTTCGAATTTCTTGCGGAGTAAGAGAACGACCACTTGTATTTATACGTTCGAAAATTTGATAAAGACTAGTATCATCGTTTTCTGGCTTTTTCTGCTCAAAGATGATTGCATGGATGGTGGTACTTTTGATTTTTCTTTGATCATCAGTTGATAACTCGGCAAAAGCTTTGTTTCGCCAGCGAAGATTGATTCTATCAGAATTAGCAAGTTTAAAAACTTTATTGTCCGTTGTAAAAATACCGCGTATATAGTCATACACAGTCATAATGCGTTGGTAACCATCAACAATAAGTTTTTGACTCCCGGATTGAGCGAGAAAAATACTGGGAACAGGAAGACCGAGTAGGATAGACTCTATAAAACGACTGGCTTCAATTTTGTCCCATACATACTTTCTTTGGAGTTCGGGCTTAACGAGCTCATTATCATTATACATAGATACGAGTTCACGAAAAGACAAATCGGCACCCCAAGATGAAATATTAAAAAGAGAATCATCCGAATAATCGTCTTCTATCTCAGATTTAATAACTTCAATATGATCTTTTTCAGAAATGGCCATCGTACGCACTCCTTTATAAGTGATAAAAGAATTATCGCAAATATGATTAGATGATTTTGTAGAATTTTAATGCATCTCGAATTGCTGTTTCTTTTTCCGAAGGACATCTGGGTTGGCGATTATAATTGGATTTAGGCTTGTTATAATTTTCTCTCTTTTTTATACCACATTTTTCTTTCACCTGTGCGATATAGAGATTGGAAACCTTCAACTGGTGGTGTTCCCATACATACTCCCGAATCTCGTTGTAAGTCGCCTTGCTCTCCGCAGCAGTCACATCCAGCTCCTCCATGTTAACGTCCACTTCGATGTGCCGCTCGACATTGAGTTTGGTCAAAAGGAGAACCGCTTCGACGTGCCGGGTTCGGGGGAAAAGGTCCACGGGCTGCACCTTCTCCGCATGATACCCGTGCTCTTCGAGCCATGCGGCATCTCTTGCGGCGGTGGAGGGGTTGCAGCTGACATAGACCACCCGGCGGGGGGACATCTGGACGACGGAGGAAAGGGTCGTTTCGTCGCAGCCCTTGCGGGGCGGGTCGAGCATGATGACATCAGGCCGCAGGCCCTCAGCGGCGAGGCGGGCCGCAGCCTGACCGGCGTCGGCGCAGAAGAAGCGGCTCTTGGCGGCGACGGCGTCGCCCATCCGGGCGGCGTTGGCCTTGGCGCTGTCAATAGCCTCGGGCACGATCTCCACGCCGATGAGCTCCCGGCAGCGGTCGGCCATGGAGAGACCGATGGTACCCATGCCGCAGTAGAGGTCGAGCAGAACGTCCGAGGGCTCCAACTGGGCGTACTCGGCAGCGATGCCGTAGAGCCGCTCAGCGGCCAGTGTGTTGACCTGGTAGAAGGAGAGGGGGCCGAGCCGGACCGGCACACCGCAAAGAGTATCCTCGATATAGCCCGGGCCGTAGAGGGAGATGGTCTCCTCGCCGAGGATGACGTTGGTCTTCTTGGCGTTGACATTGATGAGGACGGACGCAATATCGCTGAACTGCTCCCGCAGCGCGGTCACGAGCTCCTCGCTGTGGGGGAACTTCGGGCGGGTGCAGACGAGGCAGACCATGATCTGGCCGCTGTGTGTACCCCGGCGCAGGAAGATATGCCGAACAAGGCCCTTGCCGCTCTCCTCGTCGTAGGGCTGGATGCCATGGGAGGCGAAGAAGCTGCAGAGCGCGTTGCCGATGTCGTTCAGGACGCCGGGCTGTAATCTGCAATCGGGGCAGGGGACGATGCGGTGGGTGCGGCCGGCGTAAAAGCCGATGCAGGGCGCACCGTTTTTGTCGCGGCCCACCGGGAACTGTACCTTGTTGCGGTAGCGGTCCACCTCAGGGGAGGGAAGGGCATCCAGCACCGGCACATCCAGTCCGCCGATGCGGCGGAAGGCGTCGGCGACGCTCTCCTGCTTGGCCCGCAGCTCGGCGGCGTAGTCCATGTGCCGCAGGCTGCAGCCGCCGCAGGGGCCGGCGACAGCGCAGTCCACCGGGATACGGTCAGGCGAAGGGGTGAGCAGTTTGTCCAGGATGCCGAAGGCATACCGGCCGCAGTCCTTGACGATACGAACCTGAGCCTCATCGCCGGGGGCAGTACCCGGGACGAAGACGGCCTCGCCCTCCGGCGAGTGGGCAACGCCGCTGCCGTCGCTGGAAAGACGCTCGATGCGGAGGGTGAGAAGCTGGTTTTTCTGTAAGGGCATGGAATGATCTCTCCTTATGTCTCGTCAGGGGCGGGCTGGACGTCTGCGTCAGCCTGCGAAGTCATATACTTGCTGGGCGGCACACCTTTGGCGCGCTTGAACACCCGCGAAAAATAGAACTGGTCGAGGAAGCCCACCGATGCCGCCACCTCGGCGATGGACAGTGTGCCGCTGCGCAGCAGCTTGCAGGCTTCGTTGACCCGGTATTCGGTCAGATAGTCGATGGGGCTCTTGCCCACATTGAGCATGAACACCCGGTACAGATGGCTCCGGGAGACGCCGACGCTCTTGGCGACATCGTCGATGGAGATGTCGTGGGAGTAGTTGAACTGGATGTACTTGATGGCGTTCAGGACATACTGGCTGGAAGAAGAGGTGCTGTGGGGGCGGCTCTCGCTGGTCTCCCGCATCAGGGCGGCGATGAAGAGGTAGAGATAGCCCACCATCGCGGCCTCGTCCTGGGGCTGCAGACCGCGGGAAGAGTAGATGCTGCTCAGGGCTGCCCGCATCCCCTCCAGATCCTGGGTGTGATGGACGGGAGCAGCGTCGGTGAAAGGCAGCTGCGCCGCAAGCTTGTGGGCGCAGGCACCGTTGAAGCCGACCCAGCTGTACTCCCACGGCTGGACCTCGTCGGCAGTATAGCGGATGAGCTGGCTGGGGCGGGCAAAGAACAGATCGCCCGGCACGACCTCATAGGTGCGCCCGCCGACCTCGAACACGCCCTTGCCCGAGACGACCAGATGGATGAGGTAGTGGTCCCGGATGCCGGGACCCCAGGTCTGCCCCGGAGCACAGCGCTCCAGACCGCAGTTGAAGATGGACAGCTCGATGTTGTTGGTGTAGTTCTGCTTGAACGACTGCTTGTAGACGTCTGCCATTGCGGTTCCCTCCTGCCTGTTGGCTCTATAGCCTGAGTATACCACATCTGCCCCCGCAAATTCAACAAAAGTACATCTTATTCTTTGGGCTGGACACCGAAAATTACTTTTTTTGCGGGTTGAAATTGCAAAATGGCAGCGGATGCATTACAATAGCGGTAACAAACCGAACATTGCAGAGAGTGCAGGGAGGGGTTCTGGATGGCAACCAGCAGGCAGCTCAGAGAACAGATCGCAGCAGGGAGGTGGGACGCCGCGCTGGCCGCGCTCTACGGCGGCAGCGAGGAGGTCCTGGCCCGCCAGCGCAGCCGTTATGGTGCGGCCCTCGAGCAGTTTGAGCTTTACTATGGGCCGGGGCGGCAGGTGCAGGTCTATTCGGCCCCGGGCCGCACAGAGCTTGGCGGCAACCACACCGACCACCAGCACGGTTACGGTCTTGCGGGTGCGGTCACGCTGGACCTTGTGGCGGTGGCATCCCGGAACGAGGATGGCTTCATCCGGGTCAAGTCCCGTGGCTTCAACAAGCTGGACGTCATTGATTTGACCGAAGCGGAGCCGCAGCAGGGGGAGAGCACCCATTCGGCCAGCCTTATCCGGGGCATCGCGGAGGGCTTCCGGGCAAAGGGCTGCGATGTGGGCGGCTTCGATGCCTACACGGCCAGCGATGTGCTGCGGGGCTCGGGACTGTCCAGCTCAGCAGCCTTTGAGATGGGCGTGGCCATGATCCTCAACACGGAATACGGCTGCGGCTTGGACGCCCCTGCACTGGCCCGCATCTGCCAGTTTGCGGAGAATACCTACTTCGGCAAGCCCAGCGGCCTGCTGGACCAGCTGACCAGCGCCGTGGGCGGGGTGCTCTTTGCGGATTTCGCCGACCCGACGGCACCGAAAATCGAGAAGATACATGCCGACGGCGTCCTGCCCGAGGGCATGACCCTCTGCGTCACCGATACCCGCGCCAGCCACAGCGAGCTGACCGGCGAGTTCGCGGCCATCCGGAACGAGATGGAAGCCGTGGCGGCCTGTCTGGGCGGCAAGGTGCTGGGCGAGGTGGACGAGAAACGCTTCTGGCAGGAGCTGCCCCGCCTGCGGGAACAATGCGGCGACCGCGCCGTGCTGCGTGCCATCCACTATTTTGAGGAGAATGCCCGTACCCTTGCCCAGAGAGCTGCTCTTGCGGCGGGAGACTTTGCCACCTTTGCCCGGCTGGTGGAGAAGAGCGGCCACTCGTCCTTTGAGTGCTGCCAGAATGTCTACTGCGCTTCTTCGCCGAAGCATCAGGGGCTGTCGGCGGCGCTGGCCATCAGCCAGAGCATCCTTGCAGGCACCGGCGGTGCATGGCGGATGCAGGGCGGCGGCTTTGCCGGAACGATCCAGGCTTTTGTACCGGATGCGCTGGTAAAGCGCTACTGCGCTGCGATGGAGGCGCTGTTCGGCCCGGGCTGCTGCTATCTGCTCTCGCTGCGGGAGCAGGGAGCCGTGCGGGTCATGTAAAACACAAAAAGAATGCCCTGCGGCATGGTGAGAGTCCACCGCCGCAGGGCATTCTTTTGTTTTTGGAAAGGTCAGCCGCGCTGAGACTTTGCGTCTGCACGCAGAGCGCTCATATCGTTCTTGTAGGTCTGAAGGTCTTCTGCAGCCTTGCTCGGTCCGCCGAAGAAGAAGGTGTGGACGCCTTCCACGGCATTGAAGCCGGCCTTGACCACATTGAACAGCAGCTTCGGAATGAACGAGATGGAGAGAGAGAGCAGTCCACCTCTAAAGAAGAAATCAGTGAAACGGAGATGGTCCGTAAATGAGGTCCATGCGTCACGAAATGCGCCGCCGCCGCCAAGAAGGGCTTTTTCTCCGTCCGGTACAACAGCATAGGAAGAAGGCATCTGGATGCGTTTCATAAACGACTCCTTTCTATCACTCCGTCAAATCAAACAGACTCAGGCAGCTGCAGCCACGATGGGGTCGGTGATGCCAGCATCCTGCTGCTGGGACGCGGCAATATTTGCCTTGGTCTGGGCGTAAGCATTCTTGAGCTCAATGAAGATGGACTTGACCGTGTTATAGATCTGGATAGCCTGCATTGCGCCGTACCAGCCAGCGAGAGCGCCGACCGCCACAGTGGCAGCTTTGCCGGCCTTGTTCTGGCCGTCCCAGTAATAGGAGACCGACTGGGACAGAGTCATACCGTCCTTGTGCATCAGGACGAGGCCGCCAACGGCTGTGCCGAGGGCTGCTTTGCCCATCAGCTGGGCAAAGTTGATCGTAAAGTTGACCACAGACTGAAGCAGGGCCTCAGGATGAAATTCGATGAGATAAGAGCCTATCTGGATGGCACCGCCATCAATATAGGTCATTTCATCGGCAGAGAGGGCAGTGTAGGATGCCGGCATCAGCGGGCTCTGATATGTAAGTTCCATAGTGGGAATGCTCCTTTCGCACATGTGCTCCGTCCACATACGGAGACTAAGTTACCTGAATTATAGCATAACTGCCCAAAAACAACAAGAGAGCGAAAAAAGATAATTGGAACGGGATTTGGGACTCCAAAACGGAAAATCCAGGTGAAACAAACGAAAAAACGATAAAATATAAAGAGCAAAGCAGGCCGGAGACTCCGAAAAAATGTTGTGTGAAATTTGAAGAAAAACGCAAAAACAGCAGCGCCCCGGCTGCCGTCCGGTGAGGGGACGGCAGGCAGGGCGCTGCTGCTATCAGGATGAATCGGAGAAAAATGGGGAATACTTAAAGTTCTTCGCCCGGCACACGGTGGTACAGTGCGGTCAGCTCAGCGATGTGAGCGCTGAGGGCCGGGGTGAGCGGCTGGGTGAGCCGCCACTGCCAGTTGGCACCCTGGGTGCTGGGAGTATTGATGCGGGCCTCAGCGTCCAGATGGAGCCAGTCGGCCAGCGGGATGACAGCCATGTCCGACACGCAGGAAAGGCAGGCGCAGATCATGGCCTCAGTGAGGTCTTCGGGTGCGCAGCGCAGGTAGCGGCATGCATAGGCCACATCCTCGGCGCTGGCGCTCTGACGCCAGCCTTCGGCGGTCACGTTGTCGTGGGTGCCGGTGTAGACCACGCTGTTGCGGGGGTAGGTGTAGGGCAGGTAGTTGCCCGGCTCGCGGCTGTCGAAGGCGAACTGCATGATCTTCATGCCCGGGTAGCCGCTTGCGGCCAGCATGGCCTTGACCTCGGGGGTCAGATAGCCCAGATCCTCGGCGATGATGCCGCCCTCGCCCAGCGCCTTGTGCATGGCGTCGATGAAGGCGCGGTCAGGGCCTTTCTCCCAGTGACCGCCCGCAGCGGTCTTGTTCCCGGCGGGGATAGAGTAGTAGCTCTCGAAGCCCCGGAAATGGTCGATGCGGACGACGTCGTAGATGGAAGTGGCGTGCTTGATGCGCTGCTTCCACCAGCGGAAGTCCTCGGCCTCGTGGCGGGGCCAGTCGTAGAGCGGTTGCCCCAGAGCTGACCGTCGGCGGCAAAGGCGTCGGGCGGACATCCGGCAACGCTGGTCAGGTGGACGGCGCCGTCGGTCTGGAACAGCTCCGGGTGGGTCCAGAGGTCGCTGGAATCGGGGCTGACGTAGATGGGGATGTCGCCCACCAGCTGGATGCCGTGGCTGTTGGCGTAGGACTTGAGGGCGTTCCACTGGGTGTAGAAGAAGAACTGCACGGCCTTGTAGTAGTCCACCTCGGCGGCCAGCCGCTCTGGGCTTCACAGAAAGCCTCATAGGCCGGGGTGGGGGAAGCCAGCAGCCGGTCGGCCGCTTTATGGAGCACTACGGGCCGCTGCTGGTAGAGGGCACCGTAATCGACGGGACCCACCGGCTGGGGCGCGGGCAGCTCAGCCTCGGTGAGGAGGCCGTCCGCTGCCAGCAGACGGAAATCAATAAAGTAGGGGTTGCCGGCAAAGGCAGAAAAGCTCTGGTAGGGGCTGTCCCCGTAGCCCGTAGGGCCGATGGGGAGTATCTGCCAGTAGGTCTGCTTTGCAGCCGCAAGGAAATCGACGAAGGCAAAGGCTTCATCTCCCAGCGTGCCGATGCCGTAAGGACCCGGCAGGCTGAAGACGGGCATCAGAATGCCGCTTGCACGCATGGCTGGAACCTCCTTGCTTTAACCCTTGACAGCGCCTGCCACGACACCCTCGATGATGTACTTCTGGCAGGTCATGTAAAGGATGATGATGGGGATGATGGCGATGATGATGCAGGCCATCATGGGGGCCAGCTCGACGCGGCCATAGCCGCCGCGGAAATACTGGATAGCCATGGGGATGGTGCGGTACTTCTTGATGTCCAGCACCAGCGTGGGCAGCAGGTAGTCGTTCCAGACCCACATCGTCTCAAGGATGGCGGTGGAGATCATGGTGGGCTTGAGGATGGGGAAGACGACCTTGAAGAAGATCTGGATCGGGTTGCAGCCGTCGATCATGGCAGCCTCTTCGATCTCGATGGGGACGCTCTTCATGAAGCCGGTGAACATGAACACGGCCAGACCGGCACCAAAGCCCAGATAGATGATGCAGATGTTCCAGGGGGTGTTCAGGTTGAGGGTGTCGGCGGTCTTGGACAGGGTGAACATGACCATCTGGAAGGGGACGACCATGGAGAAGACGATGAGCAGATTCATGAACTTGCTCAGCTTGTTGTTCACGCGGGTAAGGTACCAGCCGGTCATGGAGCAGCACAGCAGGATGAGGGCCACGCTGGACACGGTGATGACGAGGCTGTAGCCCAGGCTGGACAGAAAGCCCATCTTGGTGACGCCGTAGATGTAGTTGCTGAGGCCCGCGAAGGTCTCAGCCGTAGGCAGCTTGAAGACGGTGGAAGTGGTGAAGGTGCCTTCAATTTTCAGGCTGTTCTGCAAGATCAGGACGATGGGGTAGATCCAGAGCAGGCACAGCAGGCTCATGATGACAGTGAGGATGTTGTCCCACATTTTTTTATCTTTCGGCATTACTGCTGCACCTCCTTGGAGCGGGTAAACTTGAGCTGGATGAGCGAGATGACCACGACGATGAGGAAGAACACCGCGGCCTTTGCCTGACCGATGCCCTTCCACTGAGCACCAGAGCGGCCATAGAAGGTGTTGTAGATATTCAGGGCCAGCATCTCACTGGCGTTGGCAGGCTCACCGGCGGTCAGGGCCACGTTCTGGTCGAACAGCTTGAAGCTGTTGGTCAGGGTGAGGAAGGTGCAGATGGTGACGCTGGGCATGACCATCGGGATCTTGATCTTGAACAGGATCTCACGGTCGTTTGCGCCGTCGATCTTCGCAGCCTCGATGAGGTCGCCGGGGACGCTCTGCAGGCCCGCGACGTAGATGATCATCATGTAGCCGATCTGCTGCCAGCACATCAGGATGACCAGACCGACGAAACCGGCCTTGGCGTCCAGCGCCAGCAGAGGCCTCTGCAGGTTGGCCAGCACACCGTTGAGCAGGATCTGCCAGATGTAGCCCAGCAGGATGCCGCCGATGAGGTTCGGCATGAAGTAGACGGTGCGGAAGAGGTTGGTGCCGCGGATGCCGCGGGTGAGCACCAGCGCGATGGCGAAGGCGCACACATTGATGAGCACGGTGCTTACCACCGTAAAGGCAGCGGTGAACCCAAAGGCGTGGAGGAAGGTCGCGTCCGAAAAGACGTTGATGTAGTTCTGCAGGCCCACGAAGGTGGTCTTGCTCACGGTGGTGAAACGCTGGAAGGAAAGATAGATGCCCCAGATGAAGGGCCAGATGAAGCCGATGATGAACGCCAGCAGGGTGGGCAGTACGAACACCGGCCAATATTTACTGATGGCCTTTTGCATGATATACCTCCTGAAAAAGAAGGGGAGGCGGGCGAACACATCGCCCGCCTCCCCGTTATCCAGCTATTGCGGAAGAAAGGGAACGCTTAGCCGTTGGCCAGCTTGTACTCCTTGGCCCAGCCGTCCACAAAGGCGGTGACCACATCGTCCCAGCTGCCGGTGCCTGCTGCATAAGCAGTCAGTGCAGAGCCGACGCCGTTCTTCCACTCCTCGGAAGGCATGGTGGAGAAGCACCAGTCAACGCTGGTCTTGCCCTCAGCAACGTAATCGTTGGCGATGGCGATGAGGGGGTTGGTGGAGTCCTTGGCGGCCTTGAAGGGGATGACGAAGCCCATGTCATCGGCCATAGCGGAAGTGCCCTCGTCGGAGGTGACACACCAGTTCAGGAAGTCCAGAGTAGCCTGAATGTCCTCATCGGAGGAGGTGTTGTTGACGCACCAGAAGTTCTCAGAGCCGGTGCACAGGCCCTGGTTCTCCTCGCCCTCAGCGCCGATGTAGATGGGCAGCATGCCCAGATTGTCGTCGCCCAGATCCTTCACATCGCTGTAGGCCCAGGTGCCGTTCTGGTAGAAGACGGCCTTCTTGCCCACGAACTCAGCCACAGCGTCGTTGCCGGTCTTGGAAGCCAGCAGCTTGGGGTCGCAGGTAGAGTCGGTGATGTACAGGTCCCAGATCTTCTTGTAGTTGTCGAGGTAGGTGCCCTTGATGGCGTCGGTGGAGCCGATGCCGTCAGCCTTGTACTCGTAGTAGATGGGCAGGTTTGCCAGATGGGTCTTGAAGCGCCAGTCGGAAGAACCGTCCATGCCGGCGGAGGTGAAAGCACCATCGACGCCCAGCTCAGCCTTGCGGGCCTGGATGTCGTCGGCGACCTTCTTCAGGTCATCGAAGCCCTTGATGTCGTCCTGAGTGTAGCCGGCGGCGGTCAGCAGTTCCTTGTTGTAGATGATGCCGTAGGTCTCGATGACGTAAGCGATACTGGTAACGGCGTCGCCGTCCTTCAGTGCGAAGGAGTCGCTGGTCAGCTGGCCGTAGACATCGCTGCCGGACAGGTCAAGGCAGTAGTCCTTCCAGTTTGCCAGACCCACAGGGCCGTTGACCTGGAACAGGGTAGGAGCCTCGCTCTTCTCCATCTCGCTCATCAGGGTGGTCTCATACTGGCCGGAAGCGGCGGTCACGACGGTGACAGGCACGCCGGTCTGCTTGGTGTAGGAAGCAGCCAGATCCTGCCAGGCCTGATCCTGCTCGGGCTTGAAGTTCAGGTAGTAGACCTTGCCGGCAGCTGCGGGAGCGGCAGAAGCTGCGGTAGAACTGGCGGTGGAAGCAGCGGTGCTGCTGGAGGAACCACCGCAGGCAGCCAGACCGAGGGCGGCAGCAGAAGCGCCGGCGACCTTCAGGAAATTACGACGAGAAATCATTTTTTTCATAATTGTTCTCCTTCTTCATCATGTGATATACACATTCCGCCTGGCAGCGGAAATGAGACGAAATAAATCAGACAGCCCTTACGCTCTCACCGACCTGCAGCTCAGGCTGGAGGGTGATCTTCTGGGCCGGGGCGCCATGCTCGATCTGCCGCACCAGCAGCTCGATGCTCTGGAGCGCGATCTGCTCGCCGGGCTGGACGATGGTGGTCATCACCGGCACACAGTAGCGGGACATCGAGATGCCGTCGAAGCCGATGACCGATACATCCTCCGGCACCCGGAACCCGGCGCTCACCAGCGCCCGGATGGCACCGAAAGCGATGACATCGCTCATGGCGAACAGGGCGGTAAACTCGGCCCGGCGGGCCAGCAGGCTGTTCATGGCGTGGTAGGCAGACTCGAAATCGTAGTTGGACAGGCCGTAGAGCCGGTCGTCAAAGGTGAGCCCGGCATCCTCCATGGCATCCTGTGCGCCGAGGCGGCGCATCCGACTGGGGTAGCTGGTGGTCGGACCGCCGAGAACGGCGATCTTCCGATGACCCTGCGCGATGAGGTGGGAGACGGCGGTGCGGGCCGCAGCCCGGTCATCCACGCCCACCATCGAGAGGTTCGGGAAATCCAGTTCGTCGGAGACCAGCGTCGTCAGCACCGAGGGGACGGTGATGTTCGCAAAGCCCTGCTGGAAGTTCGCCACGCTGCCGCCGAGGAATATCATGCCTTTGGGCTTTATCTCCCGCAGGATCTTTTGGGCGGCGTCTATCTCGTTGGCATTCTCGTCCAGGTAGGAGACGATGCCGCTGTACCCGTAAAGGGTCGCGGCCCGCTGCAGCTGAACGAGGAAGTCCGAGAAGAAGAGGTTCCGGGTACCCTTGACCACAAAGACGAGGCTGCGGGACTGCTGGATCTTCAGCTGCCGGGCGTTGGTGTTTGGCACGAAGCCCGACTCCCGCATCATCTGAAGCACCTTTTCTTTCGTTTCGGGACGCACATCCGGCCGGTCATTGATGACGCGGGAGATGGTGCTGACGGAACAGCCGCTCAGACGGGCAATGTCTTTGATGGTCATGTTCGGCATTCCGGGAAGCACCTCTCTTTCAGTCGAAGTTCTGGTTTTTACTGAAATCATGCGGGAACGATGTCGGGAACGGTTTCAGTGACTATAGTATGGCATAATTTGTGGAATAAATCAATAACCTCAAAACACTTTTGGCAGAATTGCATAACAAATCGACCCTCCTTTGTGCAGGTTGATTTGCCCGCAGAGCGAAAAGAAAATCGATTTCCGGTAATTCCCGGTACACATCAGAATCTCCCGGGACGACCGTACTCTTTTGTAACTTTTAGAGCAAAAAAGCGCGTTCTCATGCAGGATGGATACAAGCTTGACCGACGGGCCGGAGCAAAAATAAGCCGAAAAAATCCCGGTATCCCTGCCGCCGGAGCGGAAAGGATACCGGGAATGAGATCTCTGGGGTTTACTCGGCGCGCAGGGCTTTGACGGGGTTGCACTTGGCTGCGCCGCGGGCCGGGATGATGCCGGCCAGAATGGTGAGCAGGGTAGCCAGTGCCACGAGGAAGAGGGCTGCATCCACGGGCAGGGAGGCAACGAGGGTCGAAGTGCCGGAGACTTTCTGGATGATGATGTTTCCGGGGATGAGCAGTATCTCGCTGAGGACGATGCCCATGACGCCCGAGCAGAGGCCGATGATGAAGGTCTCTGCGTTGAACACCTCGGAGACGTTCCGCTTGGAAGCGCCGATGGCGCGCAGGATGCCGATCTCCTTCCGGCGCTCGAGGACGCTGATATAGGTGATGACGCCGATCATGATGGAGGAGACTGCCAGCGAGATGGAGACGAAGGCCACCATCATGCTGCTGATCATGTCCACGATCTCGGTCACGCTGGTCATCAGGGTACCCACGAGGTCGGTGTACTGCACCATCTTTTCGTCTTCACCCTTTGCAGACATCCCGGCGTTGTAGGCATCCAGCTTTTCCAGGATGACGGCCTTGCTGGCAAAGTCCTTCGGATAGATCTTGATCTGGCTGGGGGCGGCCTCGTCCGCGTAGCCGAAGGCCGTCAGGTTGGCTTCATAGGTGGCGGAAGAGGAGCGGAGGGTGGAGCGCATCAGCTCGGTCAGCTCGGAGGCGGTCATGTTGAGCTGGATGGCCTTCTGGAAAGCCGACGCGTCGATCTTGATGGCGCTCTCCATCTGGCTGCTCAGCTTGCCGATGTTCTGCTGGATGGCCGTCTTGAGCTGGGACTGTATCTGGTCCTGGAAGGTGACGATGCCCTTCTGGATGGCAGCGTCCAGCTGGCTTTTCAGCACCTCTGTGATCTGGTCGGAGTAGGTCTCCATCACGGTCCGGATGGTGGTCTGCAGAGCGCTCGAGAGCTGGCCCTGCAGCTTGTCCGGGTCAACGAGGTCTTTCATGGACTCGGCCATCAGCTTCTGGAACCGCTCGGTCTTGAGGTAGGCAGAGAAGCTCCACTTCTTGAAGTTGAGGATGCCGTTGCCGATGATATACTTTTTATAGTCCTTGAAGATCTTCTGCACGAGCTCCTGCAGAGCCTCCGGCGAGACGGAGAGGTCCAGCTCTGCAAAGGCATCGCTGAGGTCGATGTCGGGCAGCTCGTCGATGTCGAGGGAAAAATCCGAGAAGTCGATGAGGCTGCTCAGATCGAAACTGCCGCTGCTGAGGTCGAAGGCACCGTTCAAATCGAAGTCGAGGGCGTTGGCATCAAAAGAGAAGGCATTCTTGAGGGCGTTGGTGTCGATGGAGAAGAGGCTGGTCAAATCGAAGTCACGGAGGCTCTCGGCCTTGCCGAAGCTCTCGCCGGTGAGGACGTTGGTGGCGGGGTCGGCCATCTGCTGCTTCACGATGTCGCTGTCGGCAGCGTCCTTCATGACCTTCTCGGTCAGGGAAGCGGGGTAGGCGATGCCGGAGGTGAGCATGGAAGCGGAGGCGGTGTAGTCCGGCTGGACGATGCCCACGATGGTGATGTCCTCGCCGTTCTCCACCAGCTGCTGCATATAGTCCTTGTCGTCGGCCTTGCTCTTCCAGATGCCGTAGGTGTCGTCGTAGACGTAGGTGTCGGCGCTGTTCACCAGCTTGAACTTCAGGCCCATCAGCTCGTCGTAGCTGTAGGTGCGGAAATCGCTGGGGACATCGACGTTCTGGTTCTGGGCGAACTGCTGTATCATCTTATCCAGCTCGGCGGAGTCCCGCAGACCCATGGAGTAGAGGGCGTAGTCGGTCACAGTGCCGTATTTGCTCAGCACGGCGACACATTCGGTGGGTTTTTCGGGCCAGCGGCCGGCCTTGACTTCGTACTGGGACTTATAAAGGTCGCTGTTGGCGGGCAGCTGATAGAAAACGCTGGTGTTGCTGCCCATGCTGTTCATCAGGCTGCTGGTGACGGAGGTGGAGCCGGAACCCGAGCTTCCCAGACCCAGCATCGAGAGGGTGGAGTCCGGGTTGACCTGATGCACACTGCCGTCGGCGTCCTGCCGGTAGATCTGGGGCGAGACGCTGTAGGAATACTCGATGGAGGTGGCGTCATCCGCAATGGTGGACTCGTCGCTGTCGAGATATTTCTTTAGGGAAGTGAGGTCGTTGGACGTCAGGCCCGACACCATCTTGGTGATGAGCTGGCGGACCGAGACCATTCCCTCCACGCCGCCGGAGGTGTCCTTTTTGCCGTCCTCGTCGGTGGGCAGGCCGGTGGCTGTGGTGCCGCCGCTGCTGCCCGAGGACAGAAAGCTCGTGATGTCCACGCCGCTGCTCAGGATCTGCAGCGGGTATTCGCTCAGGGTGGAGCGCTCCATGTCGGCGATGTAGGCGTTGACGCCGGTGGACAGCGAGATGATGAGGGCGATGCCGATGATGCCGATGCTGCCTGCGAAGGCCGTGAGCAGGGTGCGGGCCTTTTTGGTGCGCAGGTTGTTGAAGCTCAGGGCCAGCGAGGTGAGCCACGACATGGACGAACGGCCCATGTTCTTATGGATGGGAGGGGCAAGCTTTGTGTCGTCCGGCTCGAAGGGGCGGGTATCGTCGGTGATGGCGCCGTCCCGCAGACGGACGATGCGGTTGGCATACTGCTCCGCCAGTTCGGGGTTGTGCGTGACCATGACCACGAGGCGGTCTTTTGCCACATCCTTCAGCAGCTCCATGACCTGGATGCTCGTCTCGCTGTCCAGTGCGCCGGTGGGCTCGTCGGCCAGCAGGATGTCGGGGTTGTTGACGAGGGCGCGGGCGATGGCCACGCGCTGCATCTGGCCGCCCGACATCTCGGTGGGGCGCTTGTGGAGCTGGTCCCCGAGGCCCACCTGCCGCAGCGCCTCGGCGGCACGGCGGCGGCGCTCAGCGCCCGACACGCCCGAGATGGTCAGGGCCAGTTCGACGTTGGCGAGGACGGTCTGGTGGGGGATGAGGTTATAGCTCTGGAACACGAAGCCGACGGTGTGGTTGCGGTAGGAGTCCCAGTCCCGGTCGGTGTAGCGGCGGGTGGAGATGCCGTTGATGATGAGCTCGCCGCTGTCGTAGCGGTCGAGGCCGCCGATGATGTTGAGCAGCGTGGTCTTGCCCGAGCCGCTGGGGCCGAGGATGGCGACAAATTCGCTGTCGCGCAGGTTGAGGCTGACCCCGTTGAGCGCTGCCTGTGTCAGATCGCCGGTGGTGTATTTCTTTTCGATATTGATAAGCTGAAGCATTGGCCTGCCTTTCCGGCAGCAGAACGGGGAAGTGTCTGCTGGCCTATTCCGCCCGGCATTTGTGGACGGAGAGGGAAACATAGTATCTGCTTGATTTTATCAGAAGAATATGAACAATTTATGTCGTAACGGGTGCCAAGTTCTGTGTTTTCTGCCGAAGGATGGAAAAGCGCTGCATCCTGCGCGGAAAAGCGTCCCAAATCAGGAGGATGCGGCAGATGTGTCTTGATTTTTGGAGCGGTTGATGGTATTCTTGAGACAGTATCCATGTTAATATTTTCAGTGTTTCAAAATTCGACGAAAACTGACGCAAAGTTGTCGTTGTAACTCCTTTCGACGCTCCATACAATTTTATACAGTATAGTATAAAGTGATTTGTCCGGCATAAGTGAAAGGGCCGGACAGATGGGGCGAGGAGGATGCAGAATGAAACAGGATATCCCGTTGGTGAGGAGATTTTCGACGCTGGAACCGTATCAGGAGGCGTATACCCTTGCCTGTTCTCTGGAGACGGAGGGACAGGGCTGCTGGCTGACCGTGAGCCGGACAAAAGCTCCGGACGACCCGGCAGACACAGCCCGTACATGGGTCCCGGCCCCGGAAGAGGAGTGCGGACGGCTGCTGCAGTTTTTGTATGAGAATTCGGTCCAGCCGGAGCTGTGGCAGGATGTTATTTCCTGCTGGTATCCGCAGGCGGAGCAGGCAGAACACCTGCAGGAAGGGAGGCGCGTCGTGTGAGCTATGAGGAACAGGACGTCATATGGCGCGTAGCGCTGGCCAGCTATGACCCCAGAGAGATGCGGGTATGGACACGCTATCTCGAGGAGCGCAACCCGGCCATCCGCTGCACGGGCTACCGCAGCAGCCGGCCGCTGCTGGAACGGCTCGAGCAGGGCGATGTGGACGTTCTGGTGCTGGGCGGCAGACTGGAGGACATGGACAGCATCCAGTTTCTGCCCAGGATACGCGGCCTTGCCCGCAAGCCTCTGGTGCTTCTGCGGGACGACGGACGCAACGAGAAGTCGGCAGTGGAGAGCCTGAGTCAGGAGGATGCATGCTACCTCATCCGTCAGGCCACACTGGAAGATATGCTGCAGGAGCTGCGCGCCCCGGCCCACCGCCCGGCGGAGAGCCTGGAAAAACGCTGCGAGCGCATCTATCGCAGCTGGGGCGTGAGCACCTGCGACGCCAACAAGCGCTACCTGACCGGTGCGCTTCGGGTGATGATGGGCTCCGACCACCGTCTGGCTATCCGCAAGGAGATATTAGGGCCGGTGGCGGAGGAATACGGTCTCACCGTTGCGGCTGTGGACAGCGCCCTCCGGCGGCTGCTGGAGACGCTGGACGAGACCGGTACCCAGACATGGCGGGATTTTCGAAAAGAGTATGGCTTAGAGCGCAGGAAGGTGACCATCGGCCGCCTGCTTTATGCGCTGGAAAGTAGACTGAGTCAGCAGTGAGGTGCTGACCACACGACGCGGAGGTAGAGCAGAATGCGCAGGCGAAACGATGGAGCAGGAGTCTCCCCTCAGGAGGAGTTTGGGGATGTGTGCTTCCATGCCCTTGGCATCATCGACCAGAACCGGGAGTATCTGCAGATGCATCTGCTGGCGTCGGCCGACCTGCCCACCCGGCAGGCACTTTCGGACATCCAGATAGAGTCTGCCCGGCTGGACCGCACGGTACGCAATGCCATAACGCTTTATCAGCTGGAAAATGAAGAGCTGAGCGAGCTGCAGCCTCTGGACCTGTGCGGTCTGCTGGAAAAGGCGGGCCGTCTGGCCCCGGACATCCAGCGGTCGCTGGAAATAGCGCTCACGGCGGAGAGCGGGGGCATCGAGCACTGCACCGTCATGGGCGTCCCCGATGAGGCCGAACAGCTGCTGCTCCACCTCATCTCCAACGCGCTGCGGGCCTGCGATGCAGGCGGCAGGGTGTGGGTGAGCCTGAAACAGAAAAAGACGGGCGTTGCGCTCCGGGTAGAAGACAACGGCTGCGGCCTGATGGAGGAAGACCCCATCGAGAACAACCGCCGCTTCCTCAGCGGCGCAAAGCTGGGCCTCCGCATCTGCAAGCTCATCTGCCGCCGTGCAGGCTGGAAGCTGACGCTGACGGCCCGGCCGGGCGGCGGCACCCGGGCGCAGGTGGTGTTCCCGCTGGCCTCCTGCGAGGACATCCCGCCGGAAATGGAACTCCACTCCGGCGAGGAGAACGACATCCGCGCAGCGCGGTTCGCAAGCCGGGCGGCACAGGAGATCCTTCTGCTGCGGAGATATTGAACGAGACAAAAAGGCATCTGCAATGCGGCCGGGACGGCGCAGCGCAGATGCCTTTGCTTTGTGTGCGGGACAGGGAAGAAAGCAGAAAAATTGACAGACGGTAAAGAATCTTAGTAGAAACAGCCCGAAACTCACAGAAAAGTTTGCGAAATTAACAAAATGTTTAACTTTGAAAGGTGATTTTACTGTTTTTAAGGTGTAAAATAATCCCGAATGATTGATTGTCAGCCGGATTTGGTTTATAATACGCATGTATGCGAGTCTGAAATTTGATTCGTTAGCAAACAACTTCTGCCCGGGCCGGAGAGCCCTGTGTGCAGAGGGAGAGTGCATTGTCCTTCAGGAGGAAAAACAACTGTGAGAGTAGGTCTTGACATCGGCAGCACTACCATCAAATGCGTGGTGCTGGATGAAAACGATACCCTTTTATATTCGACGTATGAGCGCCACTACAGCCACATTCTGGAAAAGGCGCAGGAGCTGCTGCGCCGCATCGACGCAGAGCAGCTGCATGGCCGGAAAGCGCTGCTCAGCATCTCCGGCTCCGCCGGCATGGGCCTGGCCGACAGCTGCGGCGTGCCTTTCGTGCAGGAGGTGTTCTCCACCCGCGTGGCGGTCAAAAAGTTCGTCCCTGCGACGGACTGCGTCATCGAGCTGGGCGGTGAGGATGCAAAGATCCTGTTCCTGACCAACGGCACCGAAGTCCGCATGAACGGCAGCTGCGCCGGCGGCACGGGCGCTTTCATCGACCAGATGGCGACGTTGCTCAAGATGGGTGCCGATGAGATGAACAAGGCGGCCGAACAGGCCACCCGTACATACACCATCGCATCCCGCTGCGGCGTTTTCGCCAAGAGCGATGTGCAGCCCCTCATCAATCAGGGCGCAAAGACCGAGGACATCGCGGCCAGCATCTACAAGGCCGTGGTCAACCAGACCATCGCCGGTCTGGCACAGGGACGCCCCATCCAGGGCAATATCCTCTATCTGGGCGGTCCGCTGACCTTCAGCACCGTGCTGCGCAAGAGCTTCGACGAGGCACTGGGCGTCACCGGTACCTGCCCCGAGAACAGCCTGCTCTACGTCGCGCTGGGCGCTGCCCTCTACGCCGACAAGGAGTTCGTCCTCTCGGACGTGGCCGCTGCGCTGGATGAGTACGCCGCCACGGCGACCTACGCCAGCGAGCCGCCCCTCTTCGCCAGCAAGGAAGAGTACGAGGTATTCCATGCCCGCCATATGTCCCACAGCGTGCCGCGGGTGGCGTTCGGCGCCCAGTGCGGCCCGGTGCATATCGGCATCGACTCCGGCTCCACCACCGTCAAGCTGGTGGTCGTGGACGAGCAGAGCCAGATCCTCTATACCAACTATCAGCCGAACCTCGGCAACCCGCTGCCCCTTATCCGGCAGCAGCTGCTGAAAATCTATAAAGAGCACCCCGGCCTCAAGGTGGCCAGCGTGACCACCACCGGCTACGGCGAAGAACTGGTCAAGAACGCCTTCCGCTGCGACTTCGGGCTCGTGGAGACCGTGGCCCACTTCACGGCAGCAAAATACTTCATGCCGGACGTGGACTTCATCATCGACATCGGCGGTCAGGATATGAAGTGCTTCAAGATCGAAGATGGTGCCATCAGCAACATCTTCCTGAACGAAGCCTGCTCTTCCGGCTGCGGCAGCTTTTTGCAGACCTTCGCGCAGGCACTGGGCTACGACGTCAAGGAGTTCGCAGCCCTCGGCCTCTTCGCCGACCGCCCCGTGGATTTGGGCAGCCGCTGCACCGTCTTTATGAACAGCTCGGTCAAGCAGGCCCAGAAAGACGGCGCGTCCATCGAGAATATCTCGGCGGGCCTGTCCATCAGCGTCGTCAAGAACGCACTGTACAAGGTCATCCGTGCGTCCAGCCCCGAAGAGCTGGGCCGGAAGATCGTCGTGCAGGGCGGTACGTTCTACAATGAGGCCGTCCTCCGCGCCTTCGAGAAGGAGATGGGCGTCGAGGTCATCCGCCCCGACATCGCCGGTCTGATGGGCGCTTACGGTGCGGCCCTTTTCGGTCTGCGCCAGTGCCGCAAGAACGGCCAGACCACCTCCGCCATGATGAGCGAGGAAGAGCTGGAGAACTTCGACCAGAAAGTCGTCAGCGTCAAGTGCGGCGGCTGCGGCAACCACTGCCAGCTCACCGTCAACACCTTTGCCGATGGCCGCAAGTTCATCTCCGGCAACCGCTGCGACAAGCCCGTCACCGGCAAGAGCGAGGACAACAGCCTCAACCTCTACGCCTACAAGCAGCAGCTTCTGGCCAGCTATAAGCCCGTGGCCGGAAAGCGCGGCTCCATCGGCATCCCGCTCTGCCTGAATATGTACGAGCTGCTGCCGTTCTGGCACGCCTTCTGGACAAAGCTGGGCTTTGCCGTCCATACCAGCCCGGTGTCCAGCCGCGGCCTCTATCTGGCTGGTCAGGCTACCATCCCCAGCGACACCGCCTGCTTCCCGGCCAAGCTCAGCCATGGCCACATCAAGGCCCTGACCCAGATGCATCTGGACGCCATCTTCTACCCCTGCCTGACCTACAACATCGACGAGGGTCTGGGCGACAACCACTATAACTGCCCCGTCGTGGCCTACTATCCCGAAGTCCTCGCCGGCAACTGCCCCGAGCTGGAAGGTCAGAAGTTCATCTACGACTACGTCGGCATCCATCGCCCGAAGGATTTCGTCCACAAGATGGCGAAGGACGTGCTGCCCAAGTATTTCGGCGGCATCTCCGAGAAGGAAGTGCAGGAGGCTGCCAACGCTGCCTATGCCGAGTATGAGGCCCACATGGCACAGATCCGGGTCAAGGGCAGCGAGATCATAGATGAGGCCCGCCGTCAGGGCAGGCGCATCATCGTGCTGGCCGGACGCCCCTACCATGTGGACCCGGAGATCAACCACGGCATCGACCACCTCATCACCCGCCACGGCGCGGCGGTGGTCACCGAGGACAGCATCTCCAACCGCGTGGAGAAGTTCCCCACCAGCGTGCTGAATCAGTGGACTTACCACAGCCGCCTGTATGCCGCCGCCAAGTACTGCACCACCCAGAACGATATGGACCTGGTGCAGCTGGTGTCCTTCGGCTGCGGCGTGGACGCCATCACCACCGATGAGACCCGCGAGATCCTGCAGGAGGGCGGCAAGCTCTACACCCAGCTGAAAATTGACGAAATTACAAACCTGGGTGCTGTCAATATCCGCCTGCGCAGCCTGTTCGCCGCGCTGGATGAGCGAGACGAAGATAAGAAGTAACATAGGAGGAACCTATGGAATACAATTACCCCAAATTCACCCCGGAGATGAAGAAAACTCACACCATCCTCATCCCCAACATGGCCATCACCCAGTTCCGCCTGCTGGAATACGCCCTGCGCTACGACGGCTACAAGTGCGAGATCCTTGGCAACTGCGGCAGCGCTGTGGCGCAGCTGGGCCTGAAATATGTCCACAACGACACCTGCTATCCGGCACTGCTGGTCATTGGCCAGTTCCTCGACGCGCTGAACAGCGGCAAGTACGACCTCGAGCATACAGCCCTGCTCATCACCCAGACGGGCGGCGGCTGCCGTGCCTCCAACTACATCCATCTGCTCCGCAAGGCGCTGGTCAAGGCAGGCTATCCGAACATCCCGGTGGCCAGCCTGAACTTCTCGGGCCTCGAAAAGGACAGCGGCTTCCAGATGACTCTGCCTCTGGCCCGCCGGGCCATCGCCAGCGTGTTCTACGGCGATATGCTCTGCGCCCTGCGCAATCAGGTCGCTCCGTATGAGAACGAGAAGGGCGCTGCCGATAAGATGGTAGACCTCTGGGTCGAGCGTCTGGGCCGTGTGCTGCTGGCGGGCAAGGGCTTCACCTCCCGCGAGATGAAGCACACCTTCCCCCTCATCGCAAAGGACTTTAAGTCCATTCCCGTCACCCGTGTGCCGAAGGTCAAAGTCGGCGTCGTGGGCGAGATCTACGTCAAGTACAGCCCGCTGGGCAACAACGCCCTGCAGAAGTTCCTCGAGAGCCAGGACTGCGAGGTCAACTTCCCGGGTCTGATGGGCTTCGTGCAGTATTGCATCTTCAACATGGGCGAGGACCATGTCCTCTACGGCGGCAAGCTGGCCATGAAGATGGGGACCGACCAGCTGCTCAACTGGCTGGACAGCGTGGAGCGCTCCATGCTCAAGGCCGAGGCCGACGCCGGGTTCTACGCCCCCGGCCCCTTCAAGGAGCTGGTGGAAAAGCCCGAGGGCATCATCTCGCTGGGTGCCAAGATGGGCGAGGGCTGGCTGCTGACGGCTGAGATGATCGAGCTGGTACAGGGCGGTTACGGCAACATCGTCTGCGCACAGCCTTTTGGCTGCCTGCCGAACCACATCGTGGGCAAGGGCATGGTAAACAAGATCCGCGCGATGTACCCCAGCGCCAACATCACCCCCATCGACTACGACCCCAGCGCCACCAAGGTCAATCAGGAGAACCGCATCAAACTGATGCTGGCCGTAGCAAAGGAGCGTCTGAACGCCCCTGCCGAGGCGAAGCCCCTGACCGCCGAGGAGATCGCGGGCGGTGCGCCCAGCCTCTCCCACGTCTGAGAAACTACAGAAGAAACAAAGAAGCCGCACGGTACAGTTTTTCGCTGTACTGTGCGGCTTTTCTTATGCGCCGGAGCGCTTATTTCTTGTGATACTTGCGGTCTTCCTGCTCATAGGCGGGCTCGCAGGTGAGGTACATTCCCAGACGCTTGATGGTGTCCGTATCCACGCTGGACAGGATGACCGTGGAGTGCATATCACAGCCCTTGAGCTTGGAGAGCTGCTGCAGAGCGGCAGCAGCCGTCTCATTCTCGGCGGCAGAGCTGGACAGCGCGATCAGGATCTCATCGGTGTGCAGGCGGGGATTCCGGCTGCCGAGGTAGTTGGTCTTGAGGGTCTGGATGGGCTCGATGGCGCGGGCGGAGACCAGGTCGATCTCATGGTCGATGCCGGCCAGCTTCTTGAGGGCATTGAGCAGGGCAGAAGAGGCTGCGCCCAGCAGGGGACCGTTCTTGCCGGTGACGACGGTGCCGTCCGGCAGCTCGATGGCGGCAGCGGGTGCGCCGCCGGTGCGCTCGGACACGGCGTGAGCCTGCTTTTCCACGGCACGGTCGCCGACAGCCAGACCGGCCTGATTCAGCAGCAGCTCCAGCTTGAAGATCTCACTGTCCACGTTCTTGCCGGTCTTGTGGTCGCAGAGGGCCTTGAAGTAGCGGCGGATAATTTCGTTGCGGGAGGCCTCGCGGCAGACTTCGTCGTCCACGATGCAGTTGCCGGCCATGTTCACGCCCATATCCGTGGGGGACTTGTAGGGGCTCTTGCCTGCGATGAGCTCGAACATCGCGTTGACCACCGGGAAGATCTCGATGTCGCGGTTGTAGTTGACGGTGGTGACGCCGTAGGCCTCCAGATGGAAGGGGTCGATCATGTTCACGTCGTTCAGGTCGGCGGTAGCGGCCTCGTAGGCGAGGTTGACCGGGTGCTTGAGGGGCAGGTTCCAGATGGGGAAGGTCTCAAACTTGGCATAACCGGCCTTGACGCCCCGCTTGTGCTCGTGGTAGAGCTGGGACAGGCAGGTGGCCATTTTGCCGCTGCCGGGGCCGGGGGCCGTGATGACGACGAGGGGACGCTGGGTCTCGATGTAGTCGTTCTTGCCGTAGCCCTCGTCGCTGACGATGCGGGCCACGTCGTTGGGGTAGCCGGGGATCTTATAGTGGCGGAAGGTGCGCACGCCCACGCTGTTCAGCTTGTGCTCAAAGGCTTCGACCTCGGGGGCGGCGGTGTACATGGTCACGCAGACGCTGCCCACGAACAGGCCCATGCCCTGGAAGGCGTCGATGAGGCGGAGAACGTCGAGGTCGTAGGTGATGCCGTAGTCGCCGCGCACCTTGCTGCTGATGATGTCCTGCGCGCTGATGACGATGACGATCTCGGCCTGCTCCTTGAGCTGCAGCAGCATCTGCAGCTTGGAGTCCGGCTCAAAGCCCGGCAGCACGCGGGAGGCGTGGTAGTCGTCGAACAGCTTGCCGCCAAACTCGAGGTAGAGCTTGTTGTCGAACTGTGCGATGCGCTCCCGGATGTGCTGGGATTGCATCTGAAGATATTTCGCGTTGTCAAAGCCTTTTTTCATGGAATGCTCCTCTTCCTGATCTTACAACTTCCTCTCCGGCACGTCGGTGGTGCGGCGGGCCGAAGTATCACACAAACACCTTATAGTATAGCATACGACAGGCTTCGGCGCAATTATTTTTTAAAGGCTTCCTCGTGCTCCAGGTGCTCAAATTCTTCCAGCTCCTCGATGTCCTCTTTCAGGAACATCAGGCAGAAGCTGATGAAGAGCAGCAGGCAGGAAAGCCAGATGGCCCGGCTGCCCATGGGGGCCAGTGCAAGGCTGCCAAGGCCGGCACCCAGCGCGAACAGGAAGATGATGGCAAAGTAGTGCATCGCCTTGCCGAAGGCTTTGATGCTGCCGCCCACCAGCCATGCACAGAGGGAATCCATGCCGCTGCGCAGATTGCCGATGCACATGGTGCTGGCGAAGGCATAGCCGTTCACCTTGCGGAAGGATTGTACCTGCATGGCGCAGGAGAAGGAGACGAGGGAGTTGGCCAGCAGATTCAGCTCCTGCGGCAAAAAGCCCACGACAAAGAGCAGCAGGATCTCGAACAGCACCACCAGCTGACGCCAGTGGAGCCACTGCATCCGCTTGAGCTTGAGGCGGATGAACTCGGCCACAAAAATGCCCAGCGCAAAGGCGCAAAGGGGCATCAGGTAGCGCAGTGCCTCGCCCCACTCGCCCGCAAACAGCTTGACGGCCATCAGCACGATGTTGCCGGTCTGGGCGTTGGCGAAGACCTTGCCGCGGTATAAATAGGTATAAACATCCTGTAAGCCGCCCGAGACGGAGAGAAACAGAGCGGTGATAAAAGCTTCGGACATCTGTCCATGAGGTTTGAGAGATGGCATAAAAGCTCCTCCTTATATCCAGAAAATAATTCCATGCCATACTATAACGCAAAACCGGCGTTTTGTCAAAAACTGCACCATATTTTTTATAGATAATGACGATTCCGGGCGGGTATCGCAGGATGCGCTTTGTTTTGCAATGCGGCGCAGACTGTGGTAGAATACATAAAACAGCTTTTTTCAGGAGAAGGAGGGGCTTTCTGTATGCCCAATATCATCGAGATCACGGATTTCCACGCGCCGGAGCTGGACCCTTATGCCCGGCTGACCCAGAACCAGCTGCGCAATCGCCTCGAGCCGGAGAAAGGCATCTTCATCGCCGAGAGCCCCAAGGTCATCGACCGGGCGCTGGACGCAGGCTACAAGCCCGTGTCCCTGCTGATGGAGCGCAAGCAGATCACCGGCCCGGCAGCGGGCATCCTGAGCCGCTGCGGCGACGCGCCGGTGTACACGGCAGATCGGGAGATGCTGGCAGAGCTCACCGGCTTTGAGCTGACCCGGGGCGTCCTCTGTGCCTTCCGCCGCCCGGCACCCCGCCCGGTGGAAGAGCTCTGCAAAAACGCCCGCCGGGTGGCCGTGCTGGAGGGCATCGTGGACTCCACCAATGTGGGTGCCATCTTCCGCTCGGCGGCGGCGCTGAACATGGACGCTGTCCTCATCAACCCTTCCTGCTGCGACCCGCTCTGCCGCCGCGCCGTCCGCGTCAGCATGGGTACGGTGTTCCAGGTGCCCTGGGGGCAGCTGGGCGAGACCCCGGCAGACTGGCCGGAGAAGGGGATGGACATCCTCCACTCCCTCGGCTTCAAGACCGCCGCGATGGCCCTCAGCGACCGCTCGGTGAGCATCGACGACGAGCAGCTTGCAAAAGAGCCGAAGCTTGCCATCGTGCTTGGCACCGAGGGCGACGGCCTCGCCGCCGACACCATCGCTTCCTGCGACTACACGGTCAAGATCCCCATGTCCCACGGCGTGGATTCGCTGAATGTCGCTGCCGCCAGCGCCGTAGCCTTCTGGCAGCTGCGCCGGTAGGTTGATGTCTCGCTCTACACCGTGTCGCCAGGGTGGCCGGTGTGGTTCACCTTCGTGGCCAACGGGTGCTCCTTGAGCGTGAGCATCAGCACGAAGCCCACCACTAGCAACGGCACCACGTACAGGAAGATAGGCACGAGCGCGTCGCTGTACGCCGAGGTGATGATGGCGCGCGTGCCGCTGTCGAGGTGCTGCACGAAATCGGGCGGGATGCGGTTCATGTTGATGTTGGCCACGTGCGGCAGCTTGGCGGCCAAGTCGGCAGTCAGGCGCGACGTGAAC
>SKES01000401.1_pt1 | contig 40636 bp, 40 predicted proteins | sample 4826851 | NCBI WGS metagenome assembly SKES01 (sample SAMN11008803, study PRJNA524170) | human gut metagenome | biome: Human fecal sample; material: Feces; isolation source: fecal sample from pouch patient p52 | host: Homo sapiens | place: Israel: Tel-Aviv | collected 2016-09-04 | reverse complement strand
ACAATGTACGCGCCCTGCTGGCGCATTTGCTTTATCATGTAAAAGTCCTCTCTGCTCAGCATGTTGATGTCCTTTCTGGTGTGAGAACCACGGCAGCCTGGCGGCTGCAAATCGTGGTGTGGCAGAATATGAGCTTTCAGAGTAACCATCCAGAATGAGTTCCCATGTCACACAACCTGGAGCACCAGAAAGTCCACACCAGAATGGTGAAAGAGGTTCTGAAAGCCGTCGCCAGGGCCAATAATCACCCTTATCAGTCTGTATTTACAGACTTTATCGCCGGTCATCCCTCCTGTACGGTCTGTTTCTGGGAAACCTTCCACAAAATGTACCCGGATTCACCGTACGAATACGTCACGTTCTGCCATACCTGCCGTCGTTTTGATTTATACGAAACTGAAGCGGAGATGAAGGCGGATGACCCGAAGTGGTGGTGATTTTCAGCCCCGACCGCTGAAACGCCTGTTCACAGCCAACCAGTGCTGGACATCCTTCCTGGATGCGGGCGGCCTGCGCGATATCGAGGTTGAGGCTGTCACAAAAATGCTGGCCTGCGGCACGCGGATACTGGGTGTGAAGGAATACAACTGCGATAAACCTGAGTGCCCCCACGTCAGATACGTCACTAACTCATGTGGCAGCCGTGCCTGCCCGTCCTGCGGAAAAAAGGCCACAGACCTGTGGATAGCGACACAGCTGAATCGTCTTCCTGACTGCGACTGGGTGCACCTGGTCTTCACCCTGCCGGACACGCTGTGGCCGGTGTTCGAAAGCAACCGCTGGCTGCTGAATGACGTGTGCCGTCTGGCGGTGGAGAATCTGCTGTATGCAGCCCGGAAACGGGGTCTGGAACCCGGTATCTTCTGCGCCATCCATACGTATGGCCGTCGTCTCAACTGGCATCCGCATGTGCATGTGTCAGTGACCTGCGGAGGTCTGAATAAACACGGACACTGGAAAAAGCTGAGCTTCCTGAAAGACGCGATGCGTTCGCGGTGGATGTGGAATATGCGGCAGCTGCTTCTGAAAGCGTGGTCAGAAGGTCTGGCGATGCCGGAATCGTTGTCACATATCACGACGGAATCACAGTGGAGAAGCCTGGTGCTGAAAGCCGGCGGAAAATACTGGCATGTGTACATGTCGAAGAAGACAGCCGGAGGGCGGAATACGGCACGCTACCTGGGTCGTTATCTGAAGAAGCCACCAATAGCGGCTTCCCGGCTGGCGCATTACAACGGAGGAGCGAGTCTGAGCTTCCGTTACCTGGACCACAACACGGGAGAAACGGCGACGGAAACGCTGACACAGCGGGAGCGGGTCGCGAGGCTGAAACAGCACATCCCGGAGAAGTTTTTTAAGATGGTGAGGTACTTCGGGTTCCTTGCCAACCGGGTGTGTGGAGAGAAGCTGCCGCAGGTGTACCGTGCTCTGGGGAAGGATAAGCCGGAACCAGTGGCGAAAGTGTGCTATGCACAAATGGTGAAACAGTTCCTGAGTCGTGACCCGTTCGAATGCGTGCTGTGAGGCGGCCGGATGGTATACCGCCGGGCCATTGCGGGGCTGAATGTATCAGGGCTGAAGAAAAACGCGCGGGATATCAGTCTGCTGAGGTATATGCCGGCCTGACACAGGCTAAGTGTGCCCGGGAATCGGTGCAAGTATAAAAAACAGCCTGTCACGGTATAAAAATCGACCATGCAGAAATTATGCTGGTTATTTTACCGCTGCTGGTCCCTCATTCAGTGACTGCCCCAGGGTTTTTCATGCTCTCCTTATAGTACAATAATTTCCATATCCAAACTCACCCCTACTTTGACTTTTATCATAGTCAAAACCTCTTAACGTGAGTTTTCGTTCCACTGAGCGTCAGCCCTCTAAAACTACTGAATAATCAGTTAGAAAACAAACAATCGGAAAAATCTGGGGTTCCGGCCTAGAACCCCATGAACAGGCATAGCTGTGATTTCATTTAATTATTGGCACAAATCAGTTGATCGTACAATGCTGTGCCTGTCTCGTTTTCTGGAGATTCCTCAGCCTCATGGAGCGGCGTAACAGGCGTACCGGCAGGACAGAGATGTTTGCTTTTCCTAGTCCGGCCAGTTTAGTGGAATAACGGAGTTTTTATCCCATGTTTTTTCCCCCCGATCACGACTTTTTCAAATCAATGCTCAGAATACGTTCTTTAGCTCCTTCCACAAACACATCAGGATCCCAATCGCGGTTAAAGCCTTCTTTGATGCCAATGTAAAGGGTATCCATATCGTCCGACAACACCATCTGGTTTGGGTAGACCGGCATGTTAAATTCACGGGTGATGCTGTATTTGGTGGCATCCACTACGCTGATGGTGCCGCTAGTGAAGTTGGTGACATACAGTTCGTTATATTTCGGATTGTATTTCACCGCGTTAGCTCCGGCTCCTGTGTGCACATAGCCAAGCTGTTTACCGTCGCGTAAGTCAAAAATATAGAGTCCATCTTTTGTACCGGAACGATCGTCATGGTCGAATACCACCACAAAGGCACGGTCAGAAGCGGAGTCCACCGCCAGATTCTGCACACTTGTGATTTGTGGTCTCGGATCTTTCAACGGGATGGTACGCAGCAGCGTCTGATTTTTCGCATCAATTTCGTTGATGTAATCTCTTCCGCCAACGTAGATTTTCTGTGTTTTTTCATCCATCGTCAGACCATACGCTGTACCTTTGTAAGCATCCTTAACCTCGCCTTTTAAGGCAAGCGTCGTCCCGTCGAGCATTAACAGCTTATGCAGAGGCTTCATGCCCTCGGCCGTTTTCAGCATATTGCTATAACTCACAAACAGGGTATCGGAATCCTGGCTGTAAACCATATGGCGAAAATGCTCAAAACGCGAATCTGCAGCGTTTGCCGCTTTAAAACTTAACCTGTCGCTGGTTCTTACCAGTTTGCCGGTTGGGGTGTCAAACATACTGATACGCAGGGACGCTGACTGGGTGTGTCCGATATAGAGCTGATGTTTATTCTGATTTATCGCCAGCGAAAATGCCCGGTATGGCATCGTGTATTTATTTTCGACTTTCAGCGAATCTGAATTAAACGAATACAGATAGCCTTTATTGGCTTCACGATTTACACGATCGGTGACTGCTGCAAACACCTTTTTACTGGCATTATCAAACGCCAGTTCATAGACGCCTTCATCAGGGGACTGAAGGTAATTCGTTTTCAGGGCAAATCGCGAAAGTTCGCGTTCAGGTGGATCGATAGCCATGGCCATCGTGGGTAAAAATAGTGAAATTAACAGGTATAGCGGTGCTTTGGATAAAGTGAAAATATTCATTTTTCGTTCCTGCAATAAAATTGACATAAGAGAGAAAACGTATTGTCTGAACCTAGCGGAAATTGTCATCAGAAACGAATGTCCCCGCCAAATATCCATGTTCTGCCACGCGCGGAATTGGCTGGGTGGGTCTCGTCACCAAGACCTGGCATCATGTTGAGCTTATTCAGCGCCTCCGAATAATCTCTGTTCATCAGGTTTTGTACCGAAAGTTTCAGTGTCAGGTTGCGGTTGTACTCGTAAGTACCATAGAGATCGATAATCGTTGGGATCTGCGGCAAATCCTGTTTGATTATTGCGCCGGTATGTTCGTCCTGCTCAAAATCAGGCGACAGGCGACGAGCCTTGCCTGTGTATTTTATGATAGTGCCCAGGGTCAACGCGTTATCGAAGAAGCGAACACCAGTATCCAGCGTCATGTATTTTCTGGGCAGTTCGGTTATATCCCCTGCGCCAAAGTGGGTGCTGGCGATGGAGGTTGGCTGGTCTGTTTGCTGCTGGCTGAAAGAGAGTCGGCCAAAAGCAAAACCTGCATCATAATCCATCTCCAGTTCGAAGCCCTTTGCGATAACGTCGCTTGCCGAGTTAACGTAGATGTACATATTGTCGCTGTATTCATCGCTAATGCCCTCCCAGCCATTGCCAATCACCTCAGGCAGACTGCATTTACGACCTCCAGAACAAACCAGATAAGACTCGCTGTAGATGTAGTTCTGGATCCTGCTGCGGTACGCCAGAGCCTTAAAGCGCAGGGCATCCTGTTCGACCAGTAAATCTCTGGTATCAATGTTAAAACCCGCCTGCCAGGTTTCTGCACGTTCAGGCTTCAGGAATGGGTTCATGGATGCGCCTCCTGAATTAGAGAAGAACATCTCCTGGATGTTCGGGGCGCGCATGGATTTGCTGTAGCCAATGAACGGCTGAAGCCATGGTGTTACCTGAGCAGAAAGCTGAACTGAAGGGTTGAAGCCACCCTCTTTATCGTCAATATCGTAGCTACCCTGTGGCACGCAGATAACGCGTGAATCGCAGGCGGGCTTGTACCCTGTGATCCTGTTACGTGTGTAGTTGAGATTGAAATCTGCCTCCCAGATGCCGCGCGTAACCTTCAGCCCGGTATACAGCGCTGAAATATCCTGCTGGCCGGAGGGTGCGAACGGATTGTTCTCGATCGATTCCTGATTCGCTTTCGGGTCGCCCGCCGCTGAGTGAATGGTCCGGTCATAGCGGGTACGCATCAGTTTGCTGCCCAGCATAAACTCCAGGTCATTGTCCGCGACAGTGAACCGGCTGGTATTGTTGATATCCAGCGCGTCAGAACGATTTTGCGCTGAGGTTTTGTAGAAAGTATACAGCGAGCCATCACGATACTTTTGATTACCGCGACTGGTACTGGCCGTTACGTTAAAGTCAATTAATTCAGAAAAAGGGGTGTAATGATATTTAATGTAATAGTCGTCACTGGTTATATCACGACGTGTAAATTTATTTTCATAGGTTCGAGCGGAAAGTTCGAAGCTGTTAAATTCGTCTGGTCTGATATCCATTTTATACAGTTGGGATTTGGGGTTCTGCTTCATATATTTATCATAACCAAACTCTTTGCTGTTAATTCCAGAACCATTTGAGAAATTAGAGTACACAGAACTGCCGCTCACAGCAGCCATAACGCCAATGCTTCCCGTATCCGTAAAAGCGTCGCTTTTTCCACCAAGGGCGATCATTCCGCTGCGTCCCAGCCCATTACTACCGACAGAGAAACGTGAACGAAGGCCATATGTATTACCGTTAAATATTACATCGTCAACGCCAATAGTACGCATATTTGCACTACCGGCAAGGGCGTTGATCCCTTCAGAGCCACTGCTGTCACCGCGTGTAACATCAACTGCTACCAGTAAGTTAGGATCTATAAGTACGCCAGCCATATTGTTAGTTGAACCATGCGTCGTTGTTCCGGAGGTAGAGGTTCCGTAAAAACTCTGGGTAATACCATCGACCATAGTGTTTACACGACCAAATCCGCTCATGCCTCGAATATTCACACTGATTGCTCCCTGACCAGGATCTATTTGAGTATAAGTACCAGGCATACTACGCACTGTTGCGTCAAGTGATTGCAGGTTTTTGTCCGTTGTCCGGGAACTGGTCGCGCCTGTTTTCTCGAGAGCTTCCTGCTCACTGGTCGTCTTCCCGACAGAAACGCTGAGCGGACTGAATTCTGCCGCTCCTTTTTTGTCGGAATTAGTTTTTTCACTGATGGATTGTGAGTAAGCACCGCAGCTGAGCAATAATATGCCTGAGCCGATAGCCAGTTTTATAACGTTCATAAATTTCCTTGGGTATAATATTAATAAAGATAAGTATAACTATTTGTTTATTAATTATGTTCTACTGTCTTTTTGATTTTTTTGACAGTGGAAAAGTTTGATAAAATGTTCAGCATAAAAATGAAAATTAAATTTCAGTTAAATGAACTTGAACGGCCAATTATCCCTTTACTCCTTCAACTTAAAGGTAATCGGCATTTTTACTTTAAATAATCCTCCCTCCAATATTTCAGGCGGTGGTTTGGGAAGTGGTTGAGCGCGTTCTAAAACAGCAATAGCTTCGCGGTCAAGAGAAAAGGTTCCTGAAGAGATTTCCAAGAAACTACTGACAATAGTGCCTTCCGTGTTTACGGTAAAAGTCACGACGGCTGTGCCGGTTCGTGCACGTTTTCTGGCATCGCCAGGGTAACGTTTATAACGGTTTAGGTGGCCTTTTACTCTGCTTTCCCAAGATGCCTCAGAATTATCTCGCTTTGTTGAGTCACTGTTAAAAGGCGCAGCAATACGGGACGATTCGACCAGAGCCTGAGGTGCAGCATTACTGGAAACGGCTGTGGGGTTGCTGTCGCTGGTTTGAGCCTTTATCTTACGAGGTGGACGTGTCTTTTTCTTTTCTCCATCGGATGACTTTTTCTTCCTAGTTATTTCAATGGTTGCATCACTGTCTTCAGTGACAGGACGTTGTTGTCTGTCCTCAGTTTGTTGCTTTTCTTCTGTCACTGCGGACTCCTGTTGAGCGATTCCCACCGGAAGCGAAAGTGGAGAAGAAGGAGCCTCTATAATTTCTGCCCATTGCAGCATGATCGCCGGTGCAGGAGACATAGCGGGCTGAACTTCGGAAAAACGCCAGATAAACGCAAGGAAAATCAGTCCATGAAGCAGTAGAGAACAGATAAACCAGCTGCTCCATTTTACCGACTGTGAGAAGTGGAGAATATTCATCATCCATGGTTTACCTTTTTGTTGTATCTGGCGCTACAAACCACACGTAGTCAGCATGATCTACTGTGATGTTCATTCCTTTTTCTGCAAGCATCAACACCACTGGATGGGTGCCGGTGGCAAGATCTTCCATGTGTAACGGTACGCCCATGCTTTTTGACGCGTGATAACCACCTGCAATCAACAACGACGGTACCGGGGCACTCAGAAGCTGGCGGGCCATGTAGCGATCCCGCTGCTGCTGAATAGAGAGCATTGACGTCAGTTGCTGGCTTTCAAGGTTGCCTTCATGCATAGATATGATGGTTTCACGCAGAGCTTCTTGTACCACAGGTGCAGTGGATTTTTTTCCTTTAGGAAATTCGTTTTTTTTGTACAGTGCCAATATCTGCTCCCGGCCAATGTTGGCATTGAGCAGCGGGTAAGGCCCACGTAATAGCTGCATGACGATGTCGCCATACATCTCCCAGGACCACCCTTTTTGCCAGTTAAGTAGTTCCTGAACACGGCTATCTCGAACCACAGGATTATCTTTCAGCCAACATTTAACTTGGTTAACTCGGGGCTGTTGCTCTGACGTCAACATCTCAAGCAACACACTCCCCTGTGGTCGCTGGATGAGCAAATTTTGAATAAGCCAAAGCTCAATCTGATGATGCTCGGCATTATCGTGTTTTTCACCAATAATAAGATGTTGAGCGGTAGCAAGATCCGCCAAAAGCTCGCTGCTAGAAATAATTTTGCCACTGTGCAAATCGTAAATCTGCCCGTCAGTCAGGAAAGCTTTCTGCCCTGGCGCATCCTGCTTTATGGTGACATTCTGTCTGCAGGCTCCCAGACTAACACTAGCTAACGTTATCATAGAAATAAGGATGAACTTTCTCATATTCCCATCTGAAACAATATGTTTCCATATATTTATTGACAAAACATTAATTATGATAAAACATCAAAGAATGAATGTAAATGATTATCATTAACAACAAAAAGAATGCACTAGCGAGTGATGTTTACCAGCCGATATTATGGGTCCGCTTGGAAAACGGATCTATGGTCACTCCCGTTTTTGCAACACCGATTTTGACGATAAGTGGGCTTGCTTGAATCTATCCGGAGTCTGAATGGGATTTCATTCCTGCGCCCCGATGAGTTCCGCGCCTGATGTACATGTCGAAGAAAACGGCCGGCGGGGGGAATACGGCGCGCTACCTGGGTCGTTATCGGGGGGTGAGGGCCAATGGAACGAAAACGTACGTTAATGTGTGCGTATCAGCCACATACTGTGCGAAAGTTTCCGGCGTGAAGTTCCTGTGCGTGTATTTCGCAATGCTCTTGCCAATAGCCCGACATTCAGGCGGTGAAAGCGGAACGGGAAGCGATGCGTTGTACATTTCGACACGCTGAATCACGGCATCAAGCCACTGTGAGAATTCGGGCCAGCCCTGACGAATCGCCCTGTAAGCCCATTTGCGCGTCATTTCGAACAGGTGGCAGTTTCGTCGATGCTACGGCGCGCTGAGGCGCTCAAATCGAGATAATCAGCCAGTTCATCGAGGGTATAGGCTTCCTCTCGCCACTCCATCACCTGCCATTCCAGGTGGAACGGATTTTTACAAATCAGTCCGCTGTAGTTCACATCAGCACAAAGTTTCTCACACAGCGAACGTTCAATCGCAGCGGCGTATTTCAGCGCCTTAACCGAGCTGTCCGGCGCGGTTCTCACGGCGATATTGAGCGCGTAGAGCAGGTGAGCATGACCGTTCACAGGATTTTTTACGGTGATGTTCGGCGCGGGAGCGTTCCGGTCGCTCCAGTCAATCGCTGCCCCCTCGCGATCAACGTCAAAAACCAGCCAGAACTGCGCATGAGGCTGGTTCTGCCGGATCTGGACATGATTTCAGGGGCGTTTGTTTTTCAGTCGCTTACACTACACCCAACGGCAAATCCTGTCGAACCTTCCCGAAAACCCGATCCATTTACCATAACTCCCGTTGTACGTACCATGTAAAACGCCCTCAATCGCTTTCTGGCGCAAAAAACGCAAAAAGACAAGAAAACACCAGGCCAAACCAGAAAAACGCGTCAGAATCGTTTTCAGGGCGTTGCATAACTATGCACGAAAGCGATGTGCGATCGGTTTCGTGCGTTCTGAACACCGAACGGCTCAAAACGACAAGTTTTCTCCCCTGGTGCGTGGCGCTCTGACGGGGTTTCCTGTTTCCAAACTTCACATCTCGCCAGGACAAAAAAAACCGACCTGGGGTCGGTGGCAAGAATCAGAGTCTATGGGAAATATTTTAGTTATCGGATGCTCAATATTCACAAACGCAAAAAATGCCTCAGTGATGCCCTAAAACAACCTTTCCAGAAGGAGTCCGCGCTTTACGATGCACGGAAGAGATAAAAAACCCCACAAAAGTGGGGAACCAAGAGAAACAACAATTACAGGTTGTTGGTTGTGTTCGAACAACGATGAAGTAGCTACGCTAAATAATAATTACCGTACAGGCCCTACATATTCAACACTAAATTTAAGATCCTGACGAAGGATTTATAAATGCACGAAAACACATAGACAGACAAATTCACTAAATTCATACACAAAAACAAGTGTAGTTTTCTAAGTAAATTAGATTCGACAACCAATTAGTTTATCCACATCGCATTCCACTCTTGCTACACCAATCACATTTCTTGATATGTAATAGCAGAAAAAATAAAACCAGACACCAATAGACCAAAAAACAAACATTCAACAAGAAACATTTTGAACAATATCACAAAACTGTCACAACCATCATCAGACTATTGAAAAAAACTGGTTGCTGTTTTATAAAAGCGACTGTAACAACCTCCACTCTATAGTTCCATTAGTTTAAAGTGTCACACAAACTGAGCATCCATTTGTTTTCCTTACTTTTGCCCCTGTATTCCAAGGGGTTTTTTTATAACTTAAAGATTAGCACACCACACAAAAACAATAAAAAAAAACGACAAGTTATACAATAAAACCAGTACTATCCATACAGCTAATTACATATAAATACTATTAAACCATCTGGACATTAAAAATAAACTCTTATAACATAAAATTAATGCGGTTCCGGTACCATATGTCAGGGATAATGTGCAAATGGAGGTATCGGAACTGCATTTCAGTTCATTATTAATTAATGACAAAAAAAAACCTCTGCGAGCGCAGAGGGGGTAAGGAATGTTCCCGGTCATAATATGTCGATAGTGTTTATATACATACAGAACAAGAACAACAACCAGCCAACTAATAAATATTTTATTTTTTAGAGCTGAAACCTTAAAGCTCACTTCCATTCCATACATTGTTATAAACCTTATGTTGAAAACTGAAAGTAAGTACGGCAGACTTATTAAGTTGCGTGCAGTCTTTTCACGTTATACAAACAAGAACACCTGCGAAGTTATTTCTCCTTACATATCCCCCTATGCCAACGGGGGATTTTTTCTGGTTCACTAACGCATAAATAATAGTGACACCCTATCATTCACAAACCGTGATAATATAAGGATTATCATCATGGCAAAATTAGGTGAAAACACCCCACATATTATCGATGCTACTGTAGATTTTATGGCATCAAGCCAGGCATTTCGTGAGTATCTGAAAAAACTTCCCCCTGATAACACAATACCGCCAGCTCTTACTGATGAGCACGTACCGTTATATATACGAAGGCTGGAATACTATCGTCTGCTTTATCGACCAAAGCAGACAGAATCATATTGAAAAAAACGGTGAACGGTTCGCGAAATCCTTTCGCGGGTCGTGAGGCGTTGGACAAGCGAAGCGCGTCAGTTTTTCCGGCTCTTCCCCGTGACAGGTTTCTCCACCAGTTTATCTTCCAGTGTCACAACTTTCTGATACACCGCCGCTGTGGCGTTGTAGTTCCTGTCGAGTATTGTTTTCATTCCCCATCCGAGCACACAGAACATAACCAGAAAAGCCACTGACACCCCACCCAGCCATTTCCAGCTATACCCTTTAAGGGTGTTGTATTCCTGCACGATATTGCTGTGAATTGTCGCAATATCCCTGTTCAGGGCATCCGCGTTTGCCTTCATGTTTGCGACTGACTCTTCCAGCCGCTGAAAATCCTGGCTGATGCGCTCACCTATCAGTCCTGCCACGTCCAGCTTCTGCACCTCATTTCTGACTTCATCCCTGACCTGTTTTGCCACACCGTCAGAAATATCCCGATATCCGCGAAGAGTTTCCCTTGCCACAGCCAGAGAATCAGCAACAGCTTTCTGTTGCTCCATTGCGGTATGTTGCAGATGCTCCACCGATAACAGGAGCGTAAGTAATTTTTCTTCTGTGCTGGCCATGTTCAGAATCCCATAGAAAATCCACGTGACGGTGATTTAACCCGTTCAGGTGCAGTTCGGTTCTGTCTGCTCACTCTGTCTCTCATGTCAAAGCCATGCTCCCGCGCAACATCATGTTGCAGCCTTCTGACCAGTTCATGTTGCTTAACCGGAGTGTCCAGCCATTCCCTGATGTCATGCCCGACCGTTCGCGCCTGTTCAAGATGGCGGGAATAGTCCGGTTCAGACCGTTTTTGCATGATGTCATGACGCTGGGCATCATCAAGCCGTCCGGCAGCTTCAAAACCCAGATGCACTTCGGGACGTCGTTCAATGCCCTGTTCTTTCAGCGTCCGGCAGTCAATGAAGCCCCTTTCAAAGCCATGCTTTCTCATATGTTCGTTGTGCTTCACCTCCCAGCGTTTTCGCAATTCCCGCAACTGCTCTTTTTGCTGAGTGAGAGTCAGGCTTCCGGAATCCTTTTTCGCACCTCCCCGCTCGGGATACCTGGCGTTATAGCGCCGGAAATACTGTTCCGGTGTACGTTCAATGCCATCATTCACACGCTGACTCATCATGATATGCGCATGAGGCTGTTCGCCGCCGTCAATGCTCGCTTTCGGATTGTGAATGGCAAAACTCCAGGCGTGCCGTTCGCCAGCTTCCTGACGTACAAAATCCTGCACCAGTTCAAGGCGCTGTTCCGGTGTCAGTTCACGGGGTAATGCAATTTCAAGTTCCCTATAGGTCGAACCGTTCGCACGTTCAAACTGGTCAGCCGCCTGCCAGAAATGGGAAGGATTATCCCTGGCCCATTCCGGCATGTTTCCGTGTGCGGAATATTCCAAATCCTGACGGTCGCGGTATTTCTCTTTGCGCTCGATGTAATCGGCGTGGTTTGCAGCCTGCCCCTTGCCACCAAATTTAACGCTGAGGTGATAGGTTGCCACGGTTTCAGCCCTCTGCAGGAGCGCACTGTTTCTCGACGAAGGAGAGAAACATATAAGTGCGCTTCCTTCTAATTTTACGAATTAGAAGGAAGATACCCCCTGCACCCGCCGACCGCAAGCGATATACTGCACGACCACAACACACCGCAAAAAAACACCAGGGAGCATCACGAACATGCGCATCAGCAACATCGAATGGCTGAAGAAACGGATCGGATTCATCAGGAAGCTCGGAGAACAGACCGCACGACAGAGACAGATTATTGACCTGATCGACAACGAAGCCGGACTCACAGAACAGGAACGCAAACTTCTCCACGTACTGGCAACAGCGGAAAAAAACGACTTACAGGCACAGGAGAGCGAACGAAAACAGGCGGTCCAAAAACGAATCGAGGGAAAAAAACAACGACGGGAACGCAATCACCGGCTCTTTCTCGCGGCTGGGCTACTGATCGAAGCAGGACTGGTAGACACAAAAACAGGCGAGCTATGCTATAAAAAAGACAGGATATTACAAGCACTTAAGGAACTTAAGTACGATCTGGAGACATCCCCAAACCCAGACGCGTAAGTGCCTCCATCCGTGTTCCGATTCCCTGGTGCTTCCTCGCTCATTCGCTCGCTACGCTCGGTCATGAGACTGCGGCGAGCACTACCACCACAATCACGCGGAAAGCCGCGCCATTGCAGGGCTGAACGGGGGAAAACGGCAAAAAACCTGCTGCTCAAAAAGACGCCAGAAAGGCGCTGTTATCTGATATAGGCTTATTTGGTCTACTCTACGAGACCTCGTTTTTTCAGTTGGTAATACCAGGCGCGACTGATCCCTAATGCCTCCCACGGTTTCAGCGTGCGTGCAGATGTAGCTACTGTGCTGCGCTTAGACTTAGAACCGCCCTTGCGACCGCGTGCAGCCTGAATTTCTGGCGTGTGCGTATCAGCCACATACTGTGCGAAAGTTTCCGGCGTGAAGTTCCTGTGCGTGTATTTCGCAATGCTCTTGCCAATAGCCCGACATTCAGCCAGTGAAAGCGGAACGGGAAGCGATGCATTGTACATTTCGACACGCTGGATCACCGCTTCAAGCCACTGTGAGAACGCTGGCCAGCCCTGACGAATCGCCCTGTAAGCCCATTTGCGCGTCATTTCGAACAGGTGGCAGTTTCGCCCCATCCCGTAATGTTTATCGATGCTACGACGCTCTGAGGCGCTCAAATCGAGATAATCAGCCAGTTCATCGAGGGTATAGGCTTCCTCGCGCCACTCCATCACCAGCCATTCCAGGTGGAACGGATTTTTGCAAATCAGGCCGCTGTAGTTCACATCCGCACAAAGTTTCTCACACAGCGAACGTTCAACCGCTGCGGCATATTTCAGCGCCTTAACCGAGGCATCAGGCGCGGTTCTCACGGCGATGTTGAGTGCGTAGAGCAGGTGAGCGTGTCCGTTCACAGGATTTTTAACGGTGATGTTCGGCGCGGGAGCGTTCCGGTCGCTCCAGTCAATCGCAGCCCCCTCGCGGTCAACGTCAAAAACCAGCCAGAACTGTGCATGAGGCTGGTTCTGCTGGATATACCGTGCAAGAAGCGCGCGCCCTTTGCCGGAGATACGAAGGCCGAAAGCGAGATCATCCGTGTGATAGGGACGGTGGGGTAAATTTTCTTCGAAGTATTGAAGCGCGGCGCTCATGTGTTACGATTCCTTCCAGGTTATCGACCGACATCGCCCCTGTATTTTCGTGAAAGTCTTGGCGGATAGACACGAATTTCAGGGGCGTTTGTTTTTCAGTCGCTTACACTACCCCCAACGACAAAACCTGTCGAGCCTTCCCGCAAATCCGATCCATTTACCATAACTCCCGTTGTACGTACCATGTAAAACGCCCTCAATCGCTTTCTGGCGCAAAAAACGCAAAAAGACAAGAAAACACCAGGCCAAACCAGAAAAACGCGTCAGAATCGTTTTTAGATGGCTGCATAACTATGCACGAAAGCGACCCGCGATCGGTTTTGTGTGTTCTGAATACCGAACGGGTCAAAATGACACGTTTTCTCTCCCTCAATGGAGCGTTCTATACAGAGATTTTTGTTCCCCTATCCATTATTCTGATTACCGGGTTTCCAAGCTGAAAACAGGACTTTTCTGCGACCAGTTTTTGCGAATATAGTCACATAAACCACCGATTGAGTGACAAATACAGGAGAATTTATTTTGAAATATGATTTTATCAATGGCAGTTCTATTTTAATTATAGTCTGGATGACTATAGCTGTAATAATCAGAGTCACAAACTGGAAATTCAACAAAAAAACAGCCCCAGCTATAAGCTTATTCTTAGCTTTCCCTGCATCTATAGTTATTCTGTTAGTTTATATTTTTTCTTCGATAAGTGATGTGTTTTCATGATTAATCAAGTTTCTGTTCAAATGCTCCTGCTGGCCCAGCATGGAAAAAGAAATTACGAATAAATGCACCCAGTGCCATTAACATCTATCTACACAAAAATAGAGGAAAACAATTTTGATATATCAAATAATTACAAGCAGCTCCATTCTTTTTATTGTTTGGGGGATTACATCTATAATAATTAGAACAAAGAATTATTTTTCTAAGAAGAAAACAGACCTTAATATAAGCTTTTTTATAGCCTTCCCTATTTCTATAACAATCCTTTTATTTTGCCGAGGTATATTATAAATATAACATAATACATCTATATGGGGTGTACATATCCCCACATAAAAACACATACTCTCATTAACACGGGAAGAAACTATGTTTTCCAATTCTCACTACATGTACATAATCATTCTTGTACTATGGTTTAGTATTCTCAAGTACTTACAGAGAAAGAATAGCATATTACATCCTTTATTTTCACTAATCCTGACACCACTAACCATTTTAATCATTAGACTTATGATAGATTTAACATACAACCAATAAATTATAAACAAAATAAAAATAGGGAACATTATATGCTTTATAAGATTTTCACATTAAACACAAAGATAAAAACAACTATCATTACAATATGTGCATTATCATATAATCTTACAGCGCAAGCTTCCCCGTCATACAGACCTCGTGATCGAGTTAATAAGACTATGATAGAACTACAAACTAACGGAGTAGAACGGCAACTTTTAGATAATTCTTGTGGCATAAGTTCTGGGGTATTTAAATAAAATATAAGACAGGCTGTCTATCTTACAGACAGCCTTTTTATAATAACAGAAAGAATATATATCATACTTAACGGAAGAGATAATATGAAAACAGTACCCGTATAAACAGCAAGCAATCCCATTTTTCCAGGTGTATCAGTAAAAAAACCGCTGTTCCAGAAATCAGGCCGGGTAAATTTCAGAGCTGTATCTTCAATATACCATTTTGCAACCGGATACAAAACCATTCCGCAGAGAGAAATACACCAGAACAGTAATCTGTATTTAAAATCATAATCCCATGACATATACAGCATATATCCCCCCGTCACCCATCCCCACCACATATTATTAAAATAATATTTTCTGTTCATCTGCCAGTTTTCCTTTCTTTTGCACTTTTGTCAGTGTACTGATGCATGACAACATAACCACAGCATGATAATAATAATCAATAACAATAAGCTGTGTCACGTTTACATCATGGAACGGAGGTGCTCCTGTGACCTTTGAGCAGAAAAAAGCCCGGGCCATTGCCCTGATGGACAGCAAAAAGATGTGGCGGAGCAATTATGCCCCTCCTCTTCTGTGTATTCTCTGGCGGCTGGGTATCCGGCTTCCGCCATTACCCTTTATGCCGTTCTGGCAGGTCACGGTGCTGACGGGGGGCTTATGGGGCATTTCCTGGGGATGTGCAATGTGGTTTATCTACTGGGGGCCGTCAGGAATGGTGGCAGGTGAGGCCATTATTATAAGTATCACGGGGGGGTTTTTGTCCGGACTGCTCATGGCCTCTTTCCACTGGGGGCGCAGGAAAGTTAACCGGCTGCCACCATGGGATGATGTGTAAACCGTGCACAGGCGTGTTCTTACGGAGCGGCACTTTCATTTATCTGTACGCGAACCTCCATTCCTGCATCGTGACAGGCCTGCAGCCACTGCGCCACTTCCAGCGGATCGCCCTCCCGGCGTACCACCCTGCCTTCTTTATTCCATAACTGCAGACAGGTGCTGCCGTCGAGATGCACCACAAAATCCCCACGGCAGGCCTGATACGTTATGCCGTTCAGCTGCACCGCCAGATCAGTGGCAGAAGTGCCATCTGCGGGCAGCAGAGGCTGTGCCACGGCCCGGCCGACGTCCGTCAGCTCCACTGCCAGCTGCAGGTTCGGAGCGCGCAGGGTACGCAGCCAGCCGGCATCCTCCAGACGACGGCAGGAGGCGCGCAGGTTTGGCCCGTAGACTGGGGCTTCCCCGCTTCGCTCCAGCACCCGTTCTATGTCCCGCGTCAGCACGGGTCCTGGCCGTTTTTCATCAAGGGCAGCCAGCACAATCAGCATTCTTCGCTGCAGTGGCGACGGTCGGCGGCTCTGAGTCATTTCCAGTCATCCTCCGGCCAGATGAGCTTTCTGAGGCGCTGATGGTCGGCGTCAATGATCTCCTGTCTCTTTATGGCATTCATTGAGGCATAGCCATTTATGGCCAGTTCATGCCAGAAGATCAGCACAGCTCCGGCTTTGGCTGACTCGCAGAGATAAGTTACGCCGTGGCTGTCCAGATTGCATTCCCGGATGCGTTTTTCCGCAAACCGGGTCAGTTGTTCATAGCTGAGTGAAAACGTCATTTCCTGATCCATCCTGTACGTTCCATCTGATAATGTTCTGACAGGTAAAAATCATATCCCGCATGATTTGTGTGTTATTTATTATTAATAATATCAGATATGGTTTTATATAAGTTGCTTAATTATCATATTGTATGCCCGTTCCCCGCCGCGCAGATCCGGTTTCCGGCTGAAGTGGATCCAGACCTGATTTGTTGCTGAGTATCGGTAAAAGTGCGGCTTATAAGCTATTCTGAAACATAGCAAGTGAATCTGGGCTGTATAATTCCGGCAAGTGTCATCTGTATTTAAAGGACGTGTGAGTATGAAATTTATGGAATGTGCTGTCCGGGATGTGATTTATGGGACCAATGTCCGTATTGTCAAACCGGTCAACATTTATGAATGTGAACTCAGGGACAACGTGTTTGTCGGCCCCTTCGTTGAGATACAGAAAGGCTGTGTCATTGGTAGTGGAAGCCGGATACAGTCGCACACGTTTATTTGTGAGAACGTAACACTGGGGGAGAACTGCTTCATTGGTCATAACGTGACGTTCGCCAACGATCTGTTTCGTTCAGGAGCACCAGATCCGTCACCGGATAACTGGATCAGCATTACCCTGGGGGATTCGGTTACTGTTGGCAGTGGAGCCATTATTCTGTCTCCGTATATATGCAGCGGAGCTGTTATTGGTGCGGGTTCAGTTGTGGTAAAACCGATTGAGAACAAAGGCATTTATGCAGGAAACCCGGCAAGACTGCTCAGAATATTATGAAATAAATATCCTCCGGCATAGCCGGAGGTTTTTCAAATGCGCCTATAAGGCTCTCTTACCAGCCGCGCCCTAACAGGCGCACACGATCTGACATTTGCATCCAACTTCGTTCATCGATATCGCCAGGGGGAAAGCCAGTATAATGAAATGTATAACGAGAGTTCTGCATACAGGCATTACGGTAAGCGCCACCACTCCAGGGGTTCCAGATCCCCCCAATTCGGGTATTCTTCTCAAACAGAACCACGGAGTGACCTGCTTTAATCGCATTACGGGCAGAAATGATGCCGGCAGGACCCGCGCCGATGATTGCAATATTCATACGTGTTTTTTCCTGCGGTTGATAAGTGTTATTACAAGCACTGGTGCAGCCAGAAACAGTGTGACAATATTGGCGATCAGTACGGCAAAATCAGATCGCATAATGCCATACGCTATCCATGAGATTACACCTGTCAGGAACATGATATACATAACAACGGAGATACCTTCGGTATTGCGTGTCCTGATAGTTTTTATGCTCTGGGGAGCGAACGCAAACGTTGTGAAAAATGCAGCAAACAGCCCGGTTAAAAGAATGGTATCCATATCAGAATGCCTCAATTATTTCCTGTATATGAAGGCCGGATGACAGGTCCGCCAGCTTAGGAGACGAGTGACCATATTTAATAAGAGCACACCAGTCGTCATGAAGATGAATAAACGAATCAGACCAGAATGGAAGCTCCCGTGGTGGATCAGGCAAGCGTTTCAGAGCGTCGAAGCCAATTGTTTCCGTATTCGTATCATTAAATAGAATCAGGAGCAGGCGATTTTCATGGTGGGTTGAATATCTGATTTCACCATTTTCAAATACAAGCTGTATATGCAGTCCCAAATTATGATCTGTTTCCGATTTACTGGCATGAACTCTGAAATAAGCTCCCTTTTCTGAACTGCCCATTACATAGCCGTTATCATCCACTTCAACCTGACCATCTGATTTTGTACCCACGTGTCCCCTTTACCGTTTTGATCCCATGAACCACTACCGGGCTTTCCCCTATAAAACAAAATAAATCAAGCAGATGACAGGATAGATCGCCCAGAGCACCGCTGCTTTTGCTCTGTTGTGCGGAGTCTCGCCAGGTCAGGTGATGGCGGGTCAGTGCAGAATTTTTATTAAATTCTGCTGAGAAGAAATGCAGTTCACCTAATTTCTTCTCATTTCTCAGACGCATTATCATGTCGATGACGGGGTTATATCGGTAGTTAAAAGACACGATACTGCCTTTTGGAGCAATCTCCTGTAGATATCGTGCAGAGTTGAGATCTGTTGAGAGGGGTTTTTCACACACAAACGGGAGCTGTTTGTAGCGAAGCCACTCGTTCAAATCAATTCTCTTGACGTGGGGAAATCCGTTTTCCAAGCGGACCCCTTATAGGGGGTTGAGGGCCTCCTACCCTTCACTCTTGACTATGTTAACGATAATCATTATCGTTAGTGTTTGTGTGGTAATGGGATAGAAAGTAATGGGATAAAAAGTAATGGATAGAAAAAGAACAAAATTAGAGTTGTTATTTGCATTTATAATAAATGCCACCGCAATATATATTGCATTAGCTATATATGATTGTGTTTTTAGAGGAAAGGACTTTTTATCCATGCATACATTTTGCTTCTCTGCATTAATGTCTGCAATATGTTACTTTGTTGGTGATAATTATTATTCAATATCCGATAAGATAAAAAGGAGATCATATGAGAACTCTGACTCTAAATGAATTAGATTCTGTTTCTGGTGGTGCTTCAGGGCGTGATATTGCGATGGCTATAGGAACACTATCCGGGCAATTTGTTGCAGGAGGAATTGGAGCAGCTGCTGGGGGTGTGGCTGGAGGTGCAATATATGACTATGCATCCACTCACAAACCTAATCCTGCAATGTCTCCATCCGGTTTAGGGGGAACAATTAAGCAAAAACCCGAAGGGATACCTTCAGAAGCATGGAACTATGCTGCGGGAAGATTGTGTAATTGGAGTCCAAATAATCTTAGTGATGTTTGTTTATAAATAGTATTATTTAATATAAGAAAGAACAGTTATTGGACAATCCACACAGAATGATATTTCTTCTTGGTGGATTGTCTATCTTCCATTCCACCTCCAACAGATATCTGAGCATAACGAGGAATTATAACAGGAAGAAATATTCCTCATACGCTTGTAATTCCTCTATGGTTTAAATAGAAATAACTCTATCAACAGTTCTCAACGTTGTTTCTCTGTGTGCAATAATTACCCTGGTGATATTCATGTTTTTTATGGCAACATTCACGAAATGTTCACTCTCTGAATCAAGAGCACTGGTTGCCTCATCCATAAATAATATTCCTGGTTTCCGGTATAAGGCTCGTGCAATAAATATACGCTGTTTTTGACCGCCAGAAAGACCTTCCCCAAGTTCACCTATTAATGTTTCATATCCCATTGGCATATTCATTATAACATCATGAATATGACTTGCTCTGGCACATTCTACCATCCACTCTTCATCCATTTCCTCTGCAAAACCACAGATATTTTCACGAATTGAGCCTGAAAATAGCCGGTCATCCTGCATAACACAGGCTATCATCCGGTGATAATTATTTATTCCAATTTGGCGTATATCTATACCATTTATCAGTACCCTCCCGCTATCAGGTTCAAATAGTCCACATAGTACTTTCATTAATGTGGTTTTTCCCGCACCGGAAGCACCAGTTATAGCCACACTTTCCCCCGGAGCTACAGATAAACTCAGAGCACTGAATATCGGTGCTGACTGACTGTCATAACGATAGCTTAAACCATTGGTTTCCAGGGATATTGGCCCCATATCAGCAACGATTTCAATTTCAGGTTTCTTTTCCTCCTTTTCATGTAATGCAATATCTGCAATGCGCTCATTGTGCAGACTCATTATTCTTAGCTGAAGAAGAAAACTGGTCAGAGAGGCAACTCTTTCCGAAAACTGTCCACGAAAAGAACTAAACGCTACAAACATTCCTATTGTCATCTGATTATCGATCACAAGGCCTGCTCCCAGCCATAAAATTACAATCTGATCACAGGCGGTAACAAAGGTATTTATTCCTCCGAAGAGCAAATCCATCCTGGTTAGCTTAATACCCGAATTTATCGCATCTATTTTCATATTAAGCCAGTGTGCCCCCCGAATTCCGACCATCCCCTGGATTTTTACCGTGGCAATACCATATAATGTTTCCATAAAATAGGAGGCGGCACGGGCCTCCCTGACAAGACATTCTTCTGATATCTGTCGGTAATTGCCGTATGTCACCAGACGAATAAAAATGTAAATTGTGGTAAAGCAGAGAACTATCCAGGTGAGATATCCTCCGTATAACAGCATCATCACACAAACACCGACAACCATAATGCTGTCCATTATGAACCCGATCACACTGGTGGTAAATGTGGCCCTCAATGTGTCAAGGGAGTCAAAACGTGACTGGATATCACCTAATTTTCGGCGTTCAAAAAACGCCAGCGGTAGTCTGAGAAGATGATCGAACAGCCCCGACTGCCACTGTACATTGATGAGCGTGCTCATAACCAGTGAAGACCATGCGCGCAGCGTACTCGTTGCAGCTTTGAGTAATATAAAAAACATAAGAGCAGCAGAAATTAGCGTCAGTAGCCCTCTGTCCCCCGCAGGAATAGCATGATCCATAACCAGCTGTGTCCCCACCGGCATTAGCAGATTGATTGCTTCAATTACAACTGACAGACAGAAAATTTTCGCCAGCGTTCTTTTAATACCGTAAATACTGTTAATCAGTGAACGAAGACTTATGCGGGTCTGCAGGGTTTCCGACTGGAATTCACTTCCGGGCCAGACCTCAAGTGCAACGCCTGTAAAATATCGGCTCATTTCCTCCCGGCTGATATATCTTATGCCCCTGGCCGGATCATGCAGTACATAACGGTTACGCTTTACGCTGACCAGAACGACGAAGTGACTGAAATCCCAGTGGAGAATACACGGCGTTTTGAGGACTCGAAGTTCATCCAACTCCAGTGAAAGAGCCCGGGTGGCCATCCCCAGTTGCTCCGCTATTCCATTGATTCCTGCAAGGGTTGCTCCACGGGCAGAGAGATTAAACTTCCGGCGAAGATATATCAGGTCAATATTCTTACCAAAATGACCGCATATCATTGCTAGGCAGGCCAGTCCACATTCAGCGGTCTCCGTCTGATGAATAACCGGAACACGACGTTGCCAGCGCAAATCAAGCAGATTTATAATTTGTCTGAAATTCCTGTTAGTCATTGATCGGTCCTGTTGCACTGTGTTTCATGTCATAGAAAGGAGAAAGCATCCACTGGTAAATACGCCTTTTTTCCAGAAATAGTGTACTTTCGGCTTTCATTCCATTTTCCAGAGGGAGGTATTTTTCGTCATACCTGATTATCTGCTTTTCAGGCGTCGCAATGACTTTATACCAGGGAACAGAGGCACCCGGCGTATTTTGAGGTGCTCCCTTATAGGTCAACATTTCCTGTGTTGACGCAGGAGTCCTGGATATAGTTTTAACCGTAGCAGAGAACTGCCCAAATTTTTCTGAGGGGAAGGCTTCATAACGAATATTCACTTTGTCACCAGCCGAAATATAAGGAACAGCATCATTCGGGACCCAGAGAATAAGATAATAGTTTTCAATGTTCTCAGGAATAACCTGCAGAAGGCTGTCTCCGGTATTGACCATTTGCCCTACAGTGACACTCAGGGAGTCAACTTTCCCGTCAGACAACGCCCGGATAATGATTTCGCCTTCCACATCAGTGTTAACCAGTTCTTTCTGCAATTCGAGTCGTTGCAGTTCCATCTGATAGATACGATTATCAAAATCTGCTGCCTGAGTCTGAATCTGACTCTCCAGAGTGGTTATCTGCAGGGCATTTTGTTCATTTTGTCCGCTCAGACTGAGAAGGTTGTTTTGTTGTTGATAATATAATGCAACTTGGTTAGTTAATTGATCTTTATTAATCAGTCCTTTTGACTGATAGTATCTGTAATTCTCCATATTATTTTTCATTATTTTTATCCCTTCCTCTGCACGCTGTATAATGTCTGATGAGCGACGGAACGCATCTGTGTATTGCAGACGTTGTTTTTCCAGGGTATCTAGCGTTATTTTTTTACTTTCTTCCAGACGGGAAATAATGTTGTCCACACGAACCAGCTGGTTTTCTATATCCCGGCGATGATTATCAGTGACAATACCATTGCGTGTACTTTTACTGATGTCAATCAGATAAACAGGATCCCCTTTTTTTATCAACTGCCCTTCATGAACAAACTGCCTGACAACAAATCCCTGTACACCTGAATATATATTGACAGCTCTTGGCCAGGTTGTGACCTCACCACTGACATTAACACGGCGGCTATAGGTACCAACAATAATGAACATCAGAAATGCCGTAATAAACACAATGCTTCCCAGCATGATTAACCACAGTGGTATTCCGGGAAGTAATATTGCCCGTCCCTGCCACTTCATTTTTCTGTTTTCTAAAGCATCCTGGCGAAACAAATAATGTCTCCTTGCATACTATTAGTTTGTTGTTTATCTGGATTAATGATGGAAAATAAATCGAAAATTTGCATTATATGTTTCAAGGAAAATCATATAAACATACAGCATAGGAGAGTTATCAGGATAAATAATCATATAATGCTGAGAACAATATTATAAACAATAGTCTTTTTATTTATGATGAAAGAATGTCATTATTTATTAAATGACAATAATCTAACTGATTTAGGTTATTGTCAGAGAATATTAAAGTAACATAACTCATTCATCTATTTCCTAGTTTCTCTGTATATTAAAAGAGAATGGTAATCATTATCATGTTAAAGTGTCATATCGTTTACATAAAGTCAAGATATATCAGTGTGGCAAGCCTAGCAGGATTCTCTAGGGAAGGGCAGGCATACTCAGTGCATAGCTGATGCACGGATGACGGCAGGGGGGAGGAGGCTGGTGACTTTCGGACGACTGTAGCGGCTTACATCGGGCTTCGGCGGTATCATATGAAACAGCGGAGTGCCGCCTTCCATGCCGCTGGCGCGGCATATCCTAGTGACGATATCTGAATCGTTATATACTGTGTATATACGTGGTAATGACGGGGTGATAAATGGCACAGGTTAATATGAGTTTAAGAATTGACGCTGAACTGAAGGATGCTTTTATGGCCCTGCAAAAAGCATGGACCGTAATGGCTCTCAGTTAATCCGGGATTTTATGCGCCAGACCGTGGAACGGCAGCATAATACCTGGTTCCGTGACCAGGTTGAGGCAGGACGTCAGCAACTCGAGCGCGGCGATGTGCTTCCCCATGACATGGTCGAATCTTCCGCTGCTGCATGGCGGGATGAAATGAGCAGGAAAGTCGCCGGTAAATGATGGAGATATTCTGGACCATGCTGACCAGCCAGGACAGGAAGCGCATTCGTGAGTACATTGCGGAGCAGAACCTGATAGCCGCCATTGAACTGGACGAACGGATTGGTTGTTCAGCCAGCCTCCTGTTCTCCCTTTCTTTTATCAGTGTACAGGTGCATGACAACATAATCACGGTATGATAATAATAATCAATAACAATAAGTTGTGTCACGTTTACATCATGGAACGGAGGTGCTCCTGTGACTTTTGAGCAAAAAAAGCCCGGGCAATTGCCCTGATGGACAGCAAAAAGATGTGGCGGAGTAATTATGCTCCTCCTCTGCTGCGTATTCTCTGGCGGCTGGGTATCCGGCTTCCGCCATTGCTCTTTATGCCGTTCTGGCAGGTTACGCTGCTGATGGGGGGCTTATGGGGTATTTCCTGGGGATGTGCAATGTGGTTTATGTACTGGGGGCCGTCAGGAATGGTAGCAGGTGAGGCCATTATTATAAGTATCACGAGTGGTTTTTTGTTCGGACTGCTCATGGCCTCTTTCCACTGGTGGCGCAGGAAAGTTAACCGGCTGCCACCATGGAATGATGTGTAAACCGTGCCGGCATGTTTTTACGGGGTGATGCTTTCATTAACCTGTACACGAACTTCTATTCCTGCATCATTACAGGCCTACAGCCACTACGCCACTTCCAGCGGATCGCCCTCCCTGCGTACCTCCCCGCCTTCTTTATTCTATAACTGCAGACAGGTGCTGCCGTCGAGGCGCACCACAAAATCCCCACGGCAGGCCTGATACGTTATGCCGTTCAGCTCCACCGCCAGATCAGTGGCAGAAGTGCCATCTGCGGGCAGACCTGCTGCCGGGACCAGCGGCAGTACGACGACTTCTGCCGCACGCTGTTCTGCCAGCAGAGAGGCTGTGCCACGGCCCGGTCAGCTTTTGTGAGTTCCACAGCTAGCCGCAGCTCAGGGATTAAGATTCAGGTAATTTACGGAAAACAAGTGATTTCCGTACGGGAGAGAAGGCCTAACGTATATTATCTCAGAAATGACTATGAATCCCCATATATTGCCAATTATACAGTAAATGATTATCATTATCATCTACTGTGTGCAACTGATGGTCTGAAATAGCGCTTTTAGGAGACAAGATGCAGTCAGCTAGTAAATTAATCTACCGCGGGAAGTTGCTTGGCAGTTTACCCACTGTGGGCGAGATTCATAAAGAAATCGCAGTATCGGAAGAAACCGTAACATGGATCTCTCTGCAACGAGATATTATAGCGAATATTTTGCTGGGAAAAGATCCTCGCTTACTTGTGATTGTTGGTCCATGCTCAATCCATGACGTTCAGGCCGCAGTTGATTATGCGAAGCGATTGTTCGTATTACAGAATAAGTACTTATCGAAAATGTACATTGTAATGCGCACTTATTTTGAGAAACCTCGAACCCGTAAAGGCTGGAAGGGAATAATGCACGATCCTGATCTAAATGGAAGTTATGATGTTGAGAAAGGGATACGATATGCTCGCCAGTGTTTGTCTTCAATCACAACGATGCGTGTCGCAACCGCTACAGAATTCCTCGATCCTTTTCTTACTCCCTATATTGCTGATTTAATATGTTGGGGTGCTATTGGTGCCAGAACCACTGAATCACAAACGCATCGTCAACTTGCGTCTGGTTTACATTGTCCAGTTGGATTTAAAAACAGTACTGATGGAAATATTAACTTAGCTATTGACGCTATTATTGCAGCCCGTGAACAACATATTGTATATATGACATCTTTAACAAATAGTATATCTACACTATTAACCGATGGCAATCCACATGGACATCTAATATTACGTGGAGGTAGAGAACCTAACTATGGTTTGTCTGATATAACTAAGGCAGTGAAATTAATGCATGATGAGGGTATTAACCATCGTCTGATAATTGATTGTAGCCATGGTAATAGCGGTAAAGTGGCTAAACGGCAACTTTCCGTTGCACGTCAAGTTATAGATAATCGGAAAAAAATACCAGGATATGTAGCTGGCATTATGGTGGAAAGCTTTTTACAAGATGGAAAACAATCCGATAGTTTTCCGCTAGAGTATGGTCAGTCTGTTACTGATGAATGCATATCATGGCAACAGACAGAACAATTATTATCAACTCTGGCAGCACAGCTTTAACTTCAACTATTGCACATATATTGCTTTTAAAGGGGGAAAAATGAAATTACTTAGTTTAAGACACTCAATTAGTGTTATCAGAGAAGCAGATATTTTATCTCTACAGTTTATGATTATATAAAGCGCTATCGTAGCCGCGTATTTAATGGTCTTAAAATATAAAACAATTGGTTACTATCTATGGCAAACTCCTGAATTATGTGTGTGAACCAGGAGTTTCTCAGGAATTTCCTCACAATGTGGCACTATCACTGTCACCTTTTTCTCCTTGGAAACCTCCAGGGATGCCCCAAAGTTTCGGTCAGTTTTTAGATAGGTAGCATTCCTCATTAATAATGAGGACACCGAGGGTAGAATCTTAACTCCGTGTTAATAGAATAAAAAACAATCATCAGAACTGAGTAGGGAAAGCGAATCATGATGTATGAAGTTTCACACACAATGTGAATCAAAAACGCACGTAGATAATCCGATAGTGCTGCCTGATACGCTGAAAGAAATTGCTCGCAGGAAGATCTGATTATGCTGATTCGTCGACCACAGGCCCTTATATACATAAGCAGCGCCCGCGCCTGAAATGCAGGTCAGAAACAATGTGAACACTATCCGTGAGAAATTGTGACAAAATTCCCGATGATCGACAAGTGCAATGAAATAAAAAACATATGTTATATATCAATTTGATATTTATGAAAAATCGATATATTTATCTTGTGAGGGATTGCTTTTTTTTTTGCTAAATGATATTAATTATCATTCTTATATAAAAACAATAATGGCAGTAAAAAATATCTGGCAAGGATGTGAGCTTAACGATCAAACATTTTAAGTTAGGCATTTATTAGGGAATAGGTATGAGAATTAACAAAATCCTCTGGTCGCTAACTGTGCTCCTGGTTGGGTTGAATAGCCAGGTATCAGTAGCCAAATCCTCCGACGATGATAATGACGAGACTCTGGTGGTGGAAGCCACCGCTGAGCAGGTATTAAAACAGCAGCCGGGCGTGTCGGTTATTACCAGCGAGGATATTAAAAAGACCCCTCCGGTAAACGACCTTTCAGATATTATTCGTAAAATGCCTGGCGTCAATCTTACCGGCAATAGCGCCTCGGGCACACGCGGTAACAACCGCCAGATCGATATTCGTGGTATGGGGCCGGAAAACACCTTAATTTTAATTGATGGTGTACCGGTGACGTCACGTAACTCCGTGCGTTATAGCTGGCGTGGAGAGCGTGATACCCGCGGTGACACCAACTGGGTGCCACCGGAACAGGTTGAGCGTATTGAAGTGATCCGCGGCCCTGCGGCGGCGCGCTACGGTTCGGGGGCAGCCGGGGGGGTGGTGAACATCATTACCAAACGTCCCACCAACGACTGGCACGGTTCGCTGTCGTTATACACCAATCAGCCGGAAAGTAGCGATGAGGGCGCTACGCGTCGCGCCAATTTCAGCCTTAGTGGGCCTCTGGCTGGTAATGCTCTTACCACGCGTTTGTATGGTAACCTGAATAAAACGGATGCTGACAGTTGGGATATTAATTCTCCGGTCGGTACGAAAAACGCAGCCGGGCATGAAGGGGTACGTAACAAAGATATTAACGGCGTTGTCTCGTGGAAATTAAATCCGCAGCAGATTCTCGATTTCGAAGCCGGATATAGCCGCCAGGGGAATATCTATGCGGGCGATACGCAAAACAGTTCTTCCAGTGCAGTTACCGAAAGCCTGGCAAAATCCGGCAAAGAGACGAACCGCCTGTACCGACAGAATTATGGCATTACGCATAATGGTATCTGGGACTGGGGACAAAGTCGCTTTGGTGTTTATTACGAGAAAACCAATAATACCCGCATGAATGAAGGATTATCCGGCGGTGGTGAAGGGCGTATTTTAGCGGGTGAAAAGTTTACGACCAATCGCCTGAGTTCCTGGCGAACCAGCGGCGAGCTTAATATTCCTTTGAATGTGATGGTTGATCAAACGCTGACCGTTGGTGCAGAGTGGAACCGCGATAAGCTCGATGATCCTTCCTCTACCAGCCTGACGGTGAATGACAGTGATATCAGCGGTATTTCTGGCTCTGCTGCGGATCGCAGCAGTAAAAATCATTCTCAAATCAGTGCGCTGTATATTGAAGATAACATTGAGCCGGTTCCTGGCACGAATATCATTCCCGGCCTGCGCTTTGATTATCTCAGCGACTCCGGCGGGAACTTCAGCCCCAGTCTGAATCTTTCGCAGGAATTGGGCGATTATTTCAAAGTCAAAGCAGGGGTTGCCCGAACCTTTAAAGCCCCAAACCTGTATCAATCCAGTGAAGGCTATCTGCTCTACTCGAAAGGCAATGGCTGTCCAAAAGATATTACATCAGGCGGGTGCTACCTGATCGGTAATAAAGATCTCGATCCGGAAATCAGCGTCAATAAAGAAATTGGGCTGGAGTTCACCTGGGAAGATTACCACGCAAGTGTGACCTACTTCCGCAATGATTACCAGAATAAGATCGTGGCCGGGGATAACGTTATCGGGCAAACCGCTTCAGGCGCATATATCCTCAAGTGGCAGAATGGCGGGAAAGCTCTGGTGGACGGTATCGAAGCCAGTATGTCTTTCCCACTGGTGAAAGATCGTCTGAACTGGAATACCAATGCCACATGGATGATCACTTCGGAGCAAAAAGACACCGGTAATCCTCTGTCGGTCATCCCGAAATATACTATCAATAACTCGCTTAACTGGACCATCACCCAGGCGTTTTCTGCCAGCGTCAACTGGACGTTATATGGCAGACAAAAACCGCGTACTCATGCGGAAACCCGCAGTGAAGATACTGGCGGTCTGTCAGGTAAAGAGCTGGGCGCTTATTCACTGGTGGGGACGAACTTCAATTACGATATTAATAAAAATCTGCGTCTTAATGTCGGCGTCAGTAATATCCTCAATAAACAGATCTTCCGATCTTCTGAAGGGGCGAATACCTATAACGAGCCAGGCCGGGCTTACTATGCCGGAGTTACCGCATCATTCTGATCGTAGTGTTTCAGGCGTACTGCCCGCGTAAAAGCGGGCAGTGTTTAGTGGCTTAACTCATGACAACCTGCTGTGTAATTTGCGTTTTCACCACTGATATCTAACAGTGCCTGGCGAAAGGAGGCATTGAACATCGGCCCGTGTCCTAGGTTGGGGAAATCCCAAAATACGGCATTGACGCCTTTATCTTTCAGTATAGTGAGGGTGGTATGAATTTTCGACAGCACCCCGACAGCATGCGTTTCCCGGTTATCACCCTGTGTCGCCGAGCCTTCCATTATCGCCAGGTGTTTGGCGCAGAATTGCAGAGGCTCAACCGCCGTAACGCGGCTTAGCAAAGCATCATAACCTCTGCCCAACGACGGGCTGGCGCTGTAGTACGACCGGAAGTAAGAGGAGGACAGCCAGGAATCCAGCACGAAGAGGCCGCCGTAGGAGTGCCCCCATAAGCCGCGGCGTTGCCGATCGATATTCAGTCCCTGTTCCACTTTTGGGGCAATACGCGTTTCCAGTAACTGGCGGAAGTTGTTGCTGCCACCACTCTTACGGCTAAAACGCCCTGAGTGGAGATCTGTTTTTCTGCTTTCTGCTGCTGGCGTATAGTCGTAAGCCCTGCTGTTGAGATCGAAAGGGAGGTTGGTCTGATACCCGACAGCCACGATCACTGGCGGTGTTTTTTCTGACAATTGTTTGAGCAGTTCGTCATCCAGGCGATCCATAACTGCGTTACCGTCAAGCATATATAAAATCGGGTAACCCGATGCCGGTGCGGTTGTATTCGGCACGGCCGTCCATACCCGATAATGGCGTGTGCCATCGACAGAGTCGAAAGAGGTGACGCTGAAATGGTAAAACACGGAGCCTTTATCGGCTATATTCGGCCCCAGTGGCCGCATATCCGGCTTCGCATAAACTTGCGCACTACAGATAAGGGTGAGGCAAGAAAGATGAAAGAAAATCGCTTTATGCGGGCGTGTTGAGCGATACTCGCGGGCATACATCTGATGATTATTCCTTTTCCGCAGGTGACTATTTGATTTATTCAGGAAGTCTGTACCGTTTCCTGAAAGTGTTTGTGGGTCAACTCAACCCTGTAGTAAACCAATCCCGTCAATCAGTGCACCGCGCCACCATGCGTAATCGTGACCACCGGTGTAGATTGCGCAATGGCTTTCGACGCCAGCGGTAATCAGCCGCTGGTGAAGCTGCTGAACGTGAGGCACTGTCGAACCTTCCAGCGATCCCACGCACAGGCTGATACGTACGCCCTGCGGTGGGGCAGAAAGCAGATGCTCACTCACCCATGAGGTATCGGTTTCGCTGAACAAGCCTGGTCGACTGGTTCTTTCTGGCGTCCACCACATTGAAGGAGAGTGGCTGAGCACCAGACCGAACGTTTCCGGTGCGTAACGAGCCCCCATTAGCGCACTGATCCCGCCGAGGCTCTGCCCGGCCAGCACTGTGCGCGAACGGTCTGCCCACTGACGCTGCGGTTGTTCAGCGCGAATCATCGGCAGCAGATGTCCGGCGATATCCTTTATCAGTTTGCTGCGCCCGCCGAGTATCTCAGTGCGTTCATGTTCATTAATGTTGTCAATGCCCAGTACAGCCACGGGCACGATGCGCCCATTATTTATGGCGGCGTCAATTGCCGCGCATACGCCAAGGTGATCAAACCAGGTTTCACCATCGGGCAGCACGACCAGCCCGAGGGGCTGAGAAATATCAACATCCGGAATATAGAGCCGAACCTGGCGAGATTTCCCGGCGATAATGCGCATGGAGGTAAGCAGTTGTCCGGTGTGGAAGCCGCCGTTCCATTCCGACAGGGCGGGAGCTTTATCAAGTGTCAGCACTGATTCCTTTGCGTTTCCCCGAACGTTGATCTCCGGCATTTTGTTTAGCGGATCGGCCTTTCCGGCAAGGGTGGCAAAACGGCCTCCGGACAGTGCAATCGTCTCAGCCGTAGTGCCGGGGGGGATTTCCAGCAGCGAATAGGAGCCGCAGTAACTTGCGGGTAAACGCAGTGTCAGTGTCCAGATATCCGTTTCGGGAAGGGCGCTCATCATTCCTTTTTCTACGTGCTCTTTATCCGTCACCCGGTTCAGACGCAGATAAACGCCCTGCAGAGGATGTCGGGCGCGCCACAGAAAGGTCACTTCTCGCTCATCTTCCGCTCCTTCGACTGGCGTCACAAGAGGAACATTCAGCGACTCAGCTTCGCGCCAGAAGTCAGTAAGGTTAGCAATGTGGCCCGCTGCCAGTTGGTTGCGCAGGCTGGCGATAGCAGAGAGATGTTGTTGCATGTTCAGCATTCATACTCTTTAAAAATTAAGGATGTCAGTATAAATAATTAAAGCGGCTATTCACGGTACCGCCGCTTCTGACTGTGTTTTTAATACATTACGTGTCCAGTAACTATCCCGGGGTTTCCTCCTTCATGTTGTGCTGGCGATGGAGAGCAGTACTGCTGACGCTGTCATGCCATAAGCGGGTATAGAGGCCGCCCGCAGATAACAGCTGTTCGTGGGTTCCGTATTCCGCAAGTAACCCCTTATCAATAACGGCAATCAGATCGCAGCGTTGCGCGGTGGTCAGACGATGTGCAACAATCAGCGCCGAGTGCTTCCCGGCATGCACGACATCTGTTAACGATGACATCAGTCGTTCTTCGGATGTGCGATCCAGACATGACGTGGCTTCGTCGAGCAGCAGGATGTGGGCATTCGCCAGTTGCGCGCGGGCCAGCGCAATCAACTGGCGCTGACCTGCGGGCAGATCGGCTCCGCCGTTATTCACCGGTGTCCGGAATCCCTGCGGCAGATTGCACACCATCTCATACAGCCCTGCCCGCTGTGAGGCAATTTCAACGTCTTCATTGGTGGCGGATGGCCGTGAATAACGAATGTTTTCTGCAATATCACTACTAAACAGTGCTACATCCTGATCGACAAGCCCAATCTGGCGACGATACTCAGTGAGCGAGGCATCATCGAGCATTTGCACACCGATTCTGATGTTGCCGTGCGTGGGGAAATACAACCCGGCAATCAGCTTAATCAGCGTCGACTTACCCGCACCGCTGCGACCGACGACCGCGACAACCATTCCCTCTGGGATCGTCAGGGTAAGTTTGTTCAGAGCTGGCTCGTGACTGTCGGGATAACTGAACGTGACCTCATCAAGATGCAGTGCACCGGTGACAGGGAGGACCGAAGAGGACCCGAGGTTCTCAGTGCCTTCTGTCGCCAGTAGTTCATCAATATGTTTGCCGCTGGCTGTCGCCTGCTGCCAGGCGTCGACAATCCCTGATAACTGCTGCACTGGCCCATAGAATTGCCCCAGCAACAGGAAGAAAGCCGCCAGTACCCCGGCAGTCATTTCTCCAGCGGCGACCTGCGAAGCTCCCACTAACAGAACAGCGGCATAGGAGGCCTCGGTGCAGAATGTCAGGAACGGAAAATAGACTGCAAGGTATTTTTGTGCTCGCACACGGGTTGCGCGGAAACGCTCCGATAACGCGCGCAGCCGGGCGCCCTCCAGTTCCTGCTGACCATGCGATTGCACGACACGCAGGCCAGAGACTTTTTCCTGCAGGGTGCTGTTGACTTTGCCTATTTCCAGCCGTGCCTGTGCATAAGCAGGGGTACTGAGGCGGCGATAAATCATGGTTGCCAGTGCGGCCACTGGCACTGCGCTTAATGCCGTCAGCGCCAGGAACGGGTCGAGCCAGAACATGGTGGCGGCGATTGCGAACATCGTCACCAGACTGGTGGCCGCACCGGCAAGGCCGTTTTGCAGAAAGCGGGCGAGAGAGTCCACATCAACGGTCATGCGGGTAAGACGCGAATCGGCATGCTTTTCATGCCAGGGGAGTCCAAGACGCAGCATATGGCCGAAGCTGCGCAAGCGCACCGAATGCTGAACTGATTCCGCCGCTCTGGCGGCGAAGACCGTCTGCAGAGAATAACTGCACCAGCCCACAATGACCAGGCACAGGGCGAGCAGGGCACAGAGGCCGATGATCGACATATCGCCTGCGGCGACACCGGAGTCAATGCCGTGCTGCAACAGTATCAGTACCCCTACGCCTGCCGCAGAATCGAGTGCGATCAGCAGAGCGGCGATGACGAACATCCACGCCACAGGCTTCAGTAGTGACGTGACTTTGCGACCTTTACCGGCCAGCGCCTGCTGTACTGCATTTTCCGGTACGCGGGTCATACGGGCGACAAAACCTTTATCCCCCGTATCCGTTACATCGTCTTGTGTCGCTGGTTCAGCCGGCCACAATTCGTTGTGGCTATTGTGGGACGTGGCCAGAAAATCGCTGTCGCCGGTCATCAGTGCGCGGAACGCCGGACAGCGCGCTTCAAGTTCTGCCGGGGTTCCGGTATCCACCATACGGCCCTTATCCAGCACCACAACCCGGCTGGCTAGCTGAAGTGTTGAACGCCGTCGGGCAATCACCAGCAGCATATGCCCTTCGTCAGCATAGCGACCCAGCGCGGTATTAATCTCCGCTTCCGTAACAGCATCAACCGCTGAGGTAGTATCATCCAGGATTAACACGTCCGGTGCAGTAATGAGCGCCCGCGCCAGCGCTATTCGCTGCCTCTGCCCGCCGGAAAGATTCGTACCCCGTTCGGTTAACAGGCTATCGAAGCCTTTCGGCAGGGCGTTAATAAAATCGCTGGCTCCTGCAGCAGCTGCCGCACGGCGAATGTCGTCCGCCGTTGCCTGAGGGTGGCCATAGGCGATATTTTCCGCCACCGTACCGGCAAACAGAAAAGCATCTTCAAATACGATGCCTACCCGGCGACGAAGCGCCTCCAGTCTGATATCGCGAAGATTTTGTCGGCCTTCGCTGGTGTTGAGCCATATCTTTCCGGAGCAGGGATCATAAAAACGCGCCAGTAGCATCAACAGGGTCGATTTTCCTGAACCCGATGCGCCCACCACCGCCACGGTTTCACCGGCGCGCAGGGAAAAGGAGATATTGCTGAGGATATGTCTGTCGCCATGGTGGTAGTCAAAGCTCATATTCTCCAGTTCCAGTCCGACAACCTGACTGTTAATCGACTCCGTCCCGTCCTCCATCTGTGAACGGGTGTCGATCAGTGCAAACACCCGCTCCACGGACGCCTGAGTGCGCTGTGCGATAACCAGAAACGATGCCAGTACGCGGGTTGGCCCGGTCAGCATCGCGAGGAAGCTGGCGAATGCAACGAAGGTACCGAGATCGATCCGCCCGTGCATGACCGACCACCCGCCGTAGCACAGCAGGACGATTTGCCCGAGCACCGGTAGCGCCAGCATGGTGGCCCCAGGCATCGCCTGCGAGATAACCGCACCGATGCGTACACGCACAATCTGCCGCGACTGCCTATCGAGCCAGTGCGTTTCACGCATCTCTGCCACACAGGATTTTACCACTGAGATCTGTGCCAGCACCTCGCGTATATGTTCGGTGAGATTCGCCAGTTGGTCCGAGGCCAGCCCGGTTTGCGCGAAGACCCTACGACGCGCACGAAGCGCGGTGATCGCCAGGCATACCAGTACGCACACGACGATAAGCGTCATGGCAGGGGACATCCACAGCATCACGGCAATGCCGGCAATGTAATAAGTGAACACTGCCAGCGGCACCGGGCACATCTGCAGCAGGGTATGCACCTGCTGCAGATCGCTGTTGGTCCGTGAAATCACCTGCCCGGTGCGCAGCGCATCCTGGCCTGCGCCGTCAAGTTTCTGAATACTGTCGAATACCCGTCCTCTGAGGGTATGCTGCACCCAGAGTGAGAGCATCCCGGCATAACCACGGCGCACATAGTTACCGATGAAATCAAAAAAAGCGATCAACAGTAACCCGCAGGCCAGCCACGGCAGGCGGGCCGGATTGCCCGCCAGTGCGTCATTCACAGCCTGTCTTGTCAGCAGTGGCGTCAGCGCAGCCAGCAAAATAGTCGATACTGACGCTACCACCACGATGACACTAAGTTTCTTACGTTCCCAGCACACGCGCGCTAGGCGAACTATCCATGACTGAGCCGGTGTGGGAGTGTGATTCGCAGGCATTAAGCCTCCTCCGTCTGTAAAATACGATCCACTGGCCGGATCGTTCCGCAAAAAAGCCAGCACGCTCCGGTCCCGCATTGTTATGGATGCATGACTCCTGGATGGGTGCTGGCATATGATTATCATGAAGGTGTAGTGGTTACCCTTTCTGTACCATTGTGATCAGGCTTTTCGCCACTTCACCTGGGCAGGGTTGCGCCGCCATTTCCGCTGCTACCTCTTCAGAGGCTTTGCGAAGTGAGCGATTGTTGAGGAAAGCATTGATCATGTTACTCGACAGGCCGACGTCGCCAGGGATAATCCCGCAGCCGCGTTCGGCAACAACGCGGGCATTTACCGGGCGATCGGCTCCCTGGCCGAAGACGATTTGTGGAATACCAGCGTGTAGCGCTGTCAGGGTATTGCCTGCTCCGCCATGATGAATGAAACCATCTGCGCCGTTGAGGAAGACACCCATGGGTATCCAGTCAACCAGGCGAACATTTGACGGCAGCGAGCGCAAATCGGACCGCGCATTGGCTGAAATATGCAGGATGATCTCGGCATCGACCTCACTGGCAGAATCCATAACCCAGGCGATTAGATCAAGGCCGTCAACCATCGGTTTGACAGTGCCGAGACTCACCAGCAGACGTTTACGCTCGGGCCTTCTCTCCCACCATGGTTCCCACACCGCGCCACCGTTATACGGGACGTACTGCATCGGAATAATGGGTTCACCGTCGTTTTCCAGAATGCTCATACTCGGCGGTGTTACGTCGATCCAGGCCATATCACGTGGTGTGGCCCCCACATTGTGGCGACGATAGGCGTCCGTGAGCGAACGCGTTACACCCTTGATATGCCAGGGGGTATGGCCGAAGCCTACGGTTTGCATCACGACCGGTATATCATATTTGGCGGCAATCAGCGGCCCGATGACTCCGAGCGGAGGGTAGATGATGAGGTCAGGCCGCCAGTGTCCGGCAAACTCCACCAGATGGTCGGCCATTTCTTCGCTGAAGAATGAGAAGTTGCCCATTTGGGTTCCGATATTACTTTTTTTCCGCTGTGCCTCATGGTGGCGGTAACCAGCTTCGGAATCCAGACCGGGTGCGGCGTCAAACACCACCAACCCGGCCTCTGCCGCTTTTTGTGCGAATTGTCCTCCACTGGCGATCAGCACTTCATGACCGTTAACGCGAAATGCCTGCGCCAGAGACAGCACAGGATACAACAGCCCATAGAGAGGCGGGCCTACAAACAAAATACGCATGAGAAAATCCCTCTCCGCTTGACGATCTAAATCAGGCAGTCGACGCACTCATATGCCAGCAGCAGGACACGACTTTTCGTTAAACCTGCTTTACCAGATGCTGCGCCATTTGTGCTTCACCAGCGTTATGGACAGCTCAGTCAGAGACTTTTCCGTGACATACACAGGTGAACAGGGAACTCCGTATCCCCACTTCCATTAACGCTTACGCGCCATTGTCCTGTTGAACAGCCCAAATGGCGTCGGACAGCTACGCCGGGATGTTCTGACGCATTTGTGCAGTGTTAGACCGAACAACGAATCTGGAAAGAACCGTGATTTCTTAGACACACGATGCATCATCCTGATAGTCTCGCCTTCGCTGGTCTGTAAGTAAAAACGCCGTTGTACAGGCGATGTTTGTTCCCTTTCAGCCTTACCAGAAACAACACAGACACAAATGCTAATGATAATAATTACCAATATCATTTAACTATTGCAACGGTAATTAAAACTTAATAAAAAGGGAAGCTCCCAGAGGGCTATCTGGGGATATTTAAATTGAAACCTACGCTGCTACAGACCGTGGAGAATATCTTGCAAACGCTGAGCATGCTGTTCCAACTCACCGGAAGGCTGATAGACGTTAAGGCATTGGTGAGCGGTTCTGCCGTCGCCAAAAATGTATAGAGAACTCCGACCAGCAGCGTTTCATCCTCTGTCTATAGCGCAAGCGTGTCGAGAACTACTGCTGATATTACGCTGTTGGCGAATAATCCGATTTTTGCTCCTGACCAGGTGAGTTTTTTCGGCTTTTCGCTGCCAGTATCAGGCTTTCACGTCATCATTTTGGATACGTTATTTCACTAAATGGTCATTGTTAGGGAAAAGAGAATGTGTGACTAGGTCGTTTAGCGTTGCTTTCCATCACACTCTAGCCAATTCACAACTATGGGCGGTTCTAGACGATTCCAGGTCAGGTTGACGGGACGCTAGTGGTTTCAAAGCTTGGTCAACAGATAACGATTGAAAAAGTCATGATCTTACTGAAGTTGTGCGGATAGTGAGTAATGCCGCGAGACGAACTGGCCGGGAGATTGATGGAACTTTAAAAATTATCTCTTAACGCATTTACGAATGCAAAAAGTCTATTTTTTGGTTAGCGGAGAATTTGTTAAAAGAATCCAGCATAGTGAATCCCCCTGCGCGGCTGTCTCTTGATCAGATCTCCTGATAAAGAGACTTCATCACCAGCCTCAACCATATCCTGAAGTCTGAACCAGCCATCCCACATATCTACCCAACCGGGGCGGCCTGTGCGTTTGCTGTGTATGGGTCCACCACATATTGCAATTTTTGTTCTCTTTTAAAATATATTCCACGGGCGTCGTTAGTGCGAGCGCCTTGTGGAGTCTTTTGCTGTTATACAGCGCCAGATATTCCGCCAGTTTCAGGTTAAACAACGCCAGATCCTCAAAGAGTAAAATTTCATTAAATTCAATGAATTGCTCTCTTAATGCCCGGTTAAAACGTTCACAGATAGCGTTCATTTTTGGCGTGTAGGGATAGGTCCAGAGGTGTTTGATGGCGGCTTCCTGCAGCGTTTTGTCAAAGCTTCCCAGGAACTCTTTCCCGTTATCTGTGATGATCTGGCTGATACCGACAGGGAACAGCCGGGCTGCACGGCTGAAAAAGTGATTGACGATATCACTGTTGAGCGACGGCACAGCCAGCGCCAGTACATAATCGCTGTGTTCGTCGATCATGGTAATGATATAGCGACGCATTTCACCCATTCTGAGCTCAATGGCGTCCATCCCAATGAGCTCTCCTGTCTTTACCGGACGGTAGTGCTTTGGCCTGCGGGGGGGTGGTGGTTCGCTTTTTGACAAGCAGAGCCTTACCCCGCGAGCTCAGACGTACTGGTATCATCCGCATTTTATCGTGTGCGGTGGCGATCATTCTGCCGATGGTGGAAACACTCGGGCAGGTCTGATGGCGTTATGCGCACCAGGGCTTCAGGCGAACAAAAATCTGCTCTTTACCGAGGTTCGGCAGCTCTGTCCTGAGGCGTCGAATCTCTTTCAGCACATCGGGATGCCAGTGCTTTTTTCGTCGCACCAGAGGTGCCTTACTGTGCGGGATTAGCCCCTCAGGTCCTCCCTTGATCAGTAACTGACGCCACCAGTAAAGCGTGCGGCAGGATACGCCAAAGGCTTCAGAAGCTGCAGAAATACCGTGTTTATCCCAGAAGTGCAGAGCCTTCATTCTCATTGTTGCTATATCAGCCATCACTGAAAGCCTCAACGCATAATCGGCTGCTTAGGATAGCCAACCTCAGGTGCTGCATTTGCATAGTGCAATCTCCCCTTACTTATCCGGAGGCAATTGCAATATCTCTGTGAACTTACACTGTGTATCATCAGGTTATTATGTGAGCTGGTAAATCAGATTTTGCATGGACTGAAATGATGCTGTTATTTAGGGACAAAGAACCGACTTTTTCTCTTGCCTCCTCGCCAGTAATGATTAATGGGAATGCTTCCTCTGGGGAGGAGGACAGTAGAAAAAAGAACCCGCCAGCAAAAATATTGGGGATGAACAGCTTTCGCTACTCAGGTTGTTGGCGGGTAAATTTCCTCATGAAATAAGAATGCTACGCGCTCTTTTTAATGAAAATGATAATCACTGTCAACTAATTGCGCATATTTTCTTCATACATGATTGATAAAGGTGATTCAGACTATCAGTGTTTTGCTGATGGCCTTTTTGTCTTTAGAAAACACCAGCCAGGCTGGTTGGTTCAGTTAAGCTTTCAGCTTCGAGAATTTTATGAAAGCTATTGATTTGTTAAAATAAATCACAGTCTGGTGACTGCAAAAGTTAAACGAGAAATCAAAAGGTGGCCCAAATCTGAAAATGAAGCTCTGCGTGATGATGTTGCCGCTGGTCGTCGTCGGTTGCATATCAGATCAATCTGCCCATCCCCGCGTGAAGCCACCACCGCCTCGGGCGTGGATAATGCAGCCCCCCCGACTGGCAGACATCGCTGAACAGGATTATTTCCTCCCTCAGAGAGAGGCTTATCACTATGCAAAAACAACTGTAGGGAGCCCAGAAGTATATTAATGAACAGTGCAGATGAGCTCCCCATATCGATGGGCAACTATTGTGAGCAATATACCCGGGCTTCCAGCGGAGTATAGATGCCAAAAGTGATAAAACCGAGCAATCCATTTACGAATGTTTGCTGAGTTTCTGTTTTAACAACATTTTCTGCACCGCCACAAATTTTGGCTGCATCAACAGTTTTCTCTTGTCCAATTCCCGAAACGAAGAAATGATGAGTGATGGTTTCCTTTGGTGTTACTGCTGTCGGTTTGTTTCCAACAGTAAACGTTTGTTGAGCACATCCTGTAATAAGCATTGCCAGAGCGGCAGAAAATAACATTTTTTTCATCTTATTATCCTGCATTGTTAAAAACGGCAGAATCCTATGTGATAATAATTAAACGATAGCTAAATGAACGAAAATTAAAAGTATAAAAGTGGTTACTCAGACTTGGTAGGTACTCAGAATCATGGGAAATGAATAAACCGCTTCATCTGTCCATTACTCTTTTAGGTGTGTTGTATTGTCGCCATATTCCCCGCATTAACCATGACAGTAGCCCGACGGAGAACTCCTTCTGCAAGAGTATACGGGAATAATCAAAAACGATGCACATCAAGTGGTTCGGGTTGCTGTTTTACTAGTTTTCGCCACAAAAGCCACTATTTTCCCAGACAATATATCTCTGTCTGGGTTACATAACGTTTGTCCGTTTATTTCCTTACTGATTGAACAGACCTGATTTCGTATAGTGTAATGTATGTAGCATACAGCAACAGAATATCTTATCTCTGGCTACGGTGTATCGTACAGAACGGGCAAAATGCGGCGGTTTCTCCACAAGCATGTGGAGAAACATTCTGCCTCTAGGATTCGTGCACCTTAGACTGGCCCCCTGAATCTCCAGACAACCAGTATCACTTAAATAAGTGATAGTCTTAATACTAGTTTTTAGACTAGTCATTGGAGAACAGATGATTGATGTCTTAGGGCCGGAGAAACGCAGACGGCGTACCACACAGGAAAAGATCGCAATTGTTCAGCAGAGCTTTGAACCGGGGATGACGGTCTCCCTCGTTGCCCGGCAACATGGTGTA
>SKES01000396.1_pt1 | contig 40834 bp, 37 predicted proteins | sample 4826851 | NCBI WGS metagenome assembly SKES01 (sample SAMN11008803, study PRJNA524170) | human gut metagenome | biome: Human fecal sample; material: Feces; isolation source: fecal sample from pouch patient p52 | host: Homo sapiens | place: Israel: Tel-Aviv | collected 2016-09-04 | reverse complement strand
GATAAGAGGAGTAGTAAGAGAAAAAGAAAGTACAGTAAAAGGAGCTGAGGGGAAATTTATTATTCCAGGACAATCAGGGTGCCCTACAAGAGGAAATATAAATATTTTACCTACAGGAACTAATTTTTATGCAATAGATCCTAACAAAATTCCATCCAGAGCATCATGGAAAGTAGGAATGCAGTTAGGAGATAAACTTATAGAAAGATATATTGAGGATGAAGGAAAAATACCTCAAAATATAGCTATGCTGGTCTATGGTGGAGAAACCATGAAAACCAATGGAGATGATATTGCAGAAGCATTGTATCTTATGGGAGTAAGACCAATATGGCTGAATAATGGAGACAGGGTAATAGGATTAGAAATTATTCCCTATGAAGAATTGAAAAGGCCGAGAATAGATGTAACATTGAGAATAACAGGACTGTTCAGGGATACTTTTCCGATCCTTATAAGATTATTAGAAGAAGCAGTAAATCTGGTATCGCAATTAGATGAATCTGAGGAAATAAACTATATTAGAAAAAATATGAATGAAGAGATAGAACAGCTTTTAAAAGAAGGATATAAATTGAGTGAAGCTGAACATGTTTCAAAAATGAGAGTCTTTGGATGTCCGCCAGGTACCTATGGTGCTGGAGTGGGAGTGCTTATCAATTCAAAGGAATGGGAAACAAGAGAAGATTTAGGAAAAGCATATATAAATTGGAGCAGTCATGCTTATGGAAGCAGCTATCATGGAACCAAAGTAGAAAAGATATTCACTAAGAGAATGGCGAAATCAGAAATAACAGTAAAAAATGAAGGGAGCTTACTTATAATGAAAAACAGAAGAATGAGATTAATGGCGATTTTTGCAGCAGGTGTATTAAGTGTGACATCTATGGGAGGTATTGTAACTGCACATGCAGAGGAAACTCTTTCAGTGCCTGCAGAGGAAGCCGGTGCAGGTGCGGTTCAGATGGATGGAAAGGATGCTCAGGCAGCAGAAGATGGCAGTGTGGCAGCTTCCGAGGGCTTGATCGCAGGATCTTTCAAACCGTCAGAGATTGCTCAGCCGGCACAGGATACTTATGAATATCCATTCCTTGGAATGAAATTAGGGATTTCCAAAGATCTGAAAGAGCAGATGGAGAAGAAGAACATTTCCATGTTTACAGATGAGAGATGGAATGACAATGCAGATGCAGTCACATATGCTACAGCAAGCTGGTGCACCCTGACAGATGAGCAGAAGGATGCAGAGGTGGATAAGATGGGCACCGGATATGACGATTGGCTGAAAAGTCTCAGCAGAGTAGGTGTGATCGGAATGTATGATGAGGAATCCCAGAAAGATCTGGATACGATTACCGGCTGTACAGAGCATAAAGAACTGGGTACCAGTAGTGATGGCAAATATAAATATTATCTCAGCACAAACAAGGATGCGGATGCAGATCTGTTAAAGGACGTGGAGGGGATTGAGGTAACACTTACAGAAATGACTCCTTTCCAGATGCTCTCTGCATTTGACCAGCCACAGGATACTTCTGACAGTACAGAGGCGACTGAAGGAACAAATGTAGGTAAATTTGAAACAACAGGAGTTGATGGAAAAACTTACACACAGGATATCTTTAGCAAATATGATCTGACTATGGTAAATATTTTCACCACCTGGTGTTCTCCATGTGTCAATGAGATTCCTGATCTGGAGAAACTTTATCAGGAGATGAAGGATAAAGGTGTGGGAGTAGTAGGCGTGACACTGGATACAGTAGGCAGTGGTGGAAAGCAGGATCAGGAAGCAGTGAAAAAGGCTCAGGTACTTCAGAAGAAAACAAAGGCATCCTATCCATTCCTGATCCCGGATTCCGGAATGATGAACGGACGTCTTAATGGAATCTCCGCTTTCCCGGAAACTTTCTTTGTTGATAAGAACGGAAATATTGTAGGCGAAACTTACTCCGGAAGCCACAGTCTGGACGAGTGGAAAGAGATCGTGGAAAAAGAGCTGGAGAATGTAACAGAGGGAAAATAAAAAATGGATGAATTGAAAACCAGCAAAATATGGAACAGTAAATGGCCGGCGTTGATTCTTATGCTTGTAGGAGTCTGCTTTATGGGATATGGGATTTTCCGCGGAGAGCTGGCAGTGGTGTTTACAAAAGCCATTAATATCTGTATGGAATGTGTAGGAATAGGATAAATGAGTAATCAAAAGAACAGCGATAACAAAAGTAATAAGAAACAAAACACAAAAAATATGAGGATCAATGAGTGGCCCCGCCACGGAATCCAGGCACTATGGGCGTTCATTACAAACAGTCATGTTACCGGCTTTGTCACAGGCAAAATTTACACAGGCAAATTGAAAAATGCCTGTGTTCCGGGCCTGAACTGCTATTCCTGCCCCGGTGCTGTTGGTGCCTGTCCTATCGGTTCTCTTCAGGCTGTGATAGGGAGCTGGAATTTCAAAATGGCTTATTATGTGGTGGGATTTCTTATCTTCATCGGAGCTATGGTGGGAAGGCTGATCTGCGGTTTTCTCTGTCCCTTCGGATTGATTCAGGATCTGCTGAATAAGATTCCGTTTCCTAAGAAAATCCGCACATTCAAAGGCGACAAGCTGCTTCGTAAGCTGAAATATGTGATTTTTGCAGTATTTGTGATCCTGCTTCCATTGTTTCTGGTGGATATTATGGGACAGGGTGCACCGTACTTCTGTAAGCTTATCTGCCCGGCAGGAACACTGGAGGGCGGACTGCCACTGGTACTTCTGAATAAATCCATGCGCAGTGCACTGGGCTGGCTGTACATATGGAAGAATGTGATCCTTGTCATAACGATCATTCTCTCCATTATGATCTACCGTCCGTTCTGCAAATATATCTGTCCCCTGGGAGCACTTTATTCCATCTTTAATCCTGTCTCTCTGTATAAGTACAGAGTGGATAAAGATAAGTGTATAAAATGCGGAAAATGTGCAAAAGCATGCCAGATGATCGTAGACCCTGTGGAAAACTCCAACAGTCCGGAATGTATCCGCTGCGGCAGGTGCAAGAAAGTTTGCCCGACAGATGCAATCCAGTGTGGAATCAGAAGAAAATCACAATCATGAAAAAAATAAAGTGATACCAGAGGTATGTATAGAACTGTTATCAGTCAAAATTATTCAGATCCAGCCCATAAAATGATTGATAACAACAGATATGGAAAAGGGATACCTGACAGACTATAAAAAGTAGTCTGCCAGGTGTTTTTGTATGTTTTTGTTGGAAAATGTACAAAAATATCGAAAAATATATAAAAAACTGGTAGAATCATATTGTGAAAATACAGAACAGAAAATGAGGTGACTGTATGGCAAAGAAGAGAAAAAAACCGAAGATGGAATTCCGCTATTACCAGATGCCTGCCGGAAGTCCGATTCTGGCTCTTCTGGGGCAGAAGTGGGTTCAGAATTATGGAAATGATGTGGATTATCTTCATTTTCATAATTATCTGGAGATTGGTTTCTGTTACGAAGGGGATGGATTTATGGCGTTTGGTGAGGCTAAAATGCGGTTTTCGGGAAGAGAATTTACGGTGATTCCACCCAATTATGCTCATACGACTAACAGTGATCTGGGTACGGTCAGTAAATGGGAGTATCTTTTCATAGATGTGGAAGGTTTCATGAAAAAATTTCTGAACAATCCGGTAAAGGCTGAAAAAATGATTCAGAGAATATATTCTAAGGCTTTATTTCTGAAAGAGAATGAGTCCCCCTCTATAGCTGCAAAAATTCTTAAGATCATGAATATCATGCGTGAGGGAGAAGAATTTTATATTGAAGAATCCAGTGGAGTTCTTGCGGCATTACTAGTAGAAATTGCCAGACTGAACCGGGCTTCACCGGAAGACAGGGTGGAAGAGGAAACAGGGAAACTTACAAATATGATCACCCGCGTACTGGATTTTGTTTCTTATCACTATATGGAGGATATCCGGATAGAGGATCTGGCGAAGATCTGCCATATCAGTGAAACTCATTTCAGAAGAGTGTTTACATCGCATATGAAGGTAAGTCCTCTGGAGTATATTAATTCTGTGCGGATTCATACTGCCTGTGAATTTCTGCAGAAAACAGATATACCGGTGGCAGATATTGCGCACAAATGTGGTTTCACGACCAATTCAACGTTTAACAGGAACTTCAGACAGATAATGGGAGTGACTCCGGTTGAATGGAGAAAACGGCCGGAGAATTATGAACAGCAGCTTTTGGATTTCGATATTCATTCAGAGGAAGGATGGTAAAAAAGTTATGAACTATAAGATTGTGGAGCAGGTATCAAGAAAGAAAAAGAGTATGTCCGGAGTCCTGCGTGTGGTAATGATTATTTTTGCAGTGCTTTTTGTGGTTATGGGAATCACGATTTCCCAGGCATTTATGCTTCCGGGATTTCTGCTTGCAGGGCTGTATTTTGTCTTTGATATATTCAGTCAGAAGGATTATGAATACATGATGGAAAACGGTCAGTTTGAAATAGATGTGATCTATGGCAAGAAGTATCGCAAAACAGCTCATATACTGGAACTGAGTAATCTGGAGACAGTGGCACCGCACTGGCATGAAAGTGTTGCAAGGTACAAAAAGAATGGTGGAACGGAGAAGCTGAAAAAATACGATTATACCTCTTATGATGAAGATACTCCTTATTATACAATGATCATCCGGGAAGACGGGCACAAAATAAAACTGCTTCTTGATCTTAATGAGGAACTGCTTCATGCGATGAAAACACAATATCCTGAAAAAGTTTATTTTGCATAAAATGAATTAAAAACTGTAAAATATATACAAAAATTGAACGGAAAATTTATGAAATAAGAACAAAGGCCATTTTTGAAGACAAAAATATATATTTTTTTGTCCATGAAAGTGGCCTTTGTTATTAAAATTACATAGTAAAAACATAGTAAATGAGAAAGTGAACAAAAAATATATTTTTAAATATTTTTAATAGTGCAAAATACATAAAATGGTCGAAATTGCACATTATGTGTACGGTTATGCAAACTATACCTGAAAATCGGATGCTATAATTAGCTTACAAGCGATTCGGAAGAAAGAAGCTTAATAAAGGAGGACATAAATATGAGAAAAAAATTACTCGCAGTATTAATGACCGGTGCTATGGTAGCATCCTTTGCAGGATCAGCTATAGTTGTTTCAGCGAAATCTGATGATGACAACAAGTTAACTGTATGGGCATGGGATCAGAACTTCAACATCAAATCCATGCAGATCGCAGCAGATCAGTATGCAAAAGACCATGAGGGATTTTCTGTAGATATCGTAGAGACATCTTCTGATGACTGCCAGACTAAACTGACAACAGCAGCAAATGCAGGCGATTACAGCACACTTCCTGATATCGTTCTTATGCAGGACAACAGCTATCAGAAATATCTGAAGAGCTATCCGGATGCATTCACAGATCTGAAAGATATCAACATTAACTGGGATGATTTTGGTAAACTGAAACAGTCCTATTCCATGGTAGATGATACACACTATGGTGTTCCGTTTGATAATGGTGCTGTTATTGCATGCTATCGTACAGATATCCTTGACGAGGCAGGATATACTATTGATGATCTGACAGATATCACATGGTCCAAGTTCATGGAAATCGGTAAAGATGTTCATGAAAAAACCGGAAAATATCTTCTTACAAGTGAAGCTACAGGTGGCGATACTCTGATGATGATGATGCAGTCCTGCGGAGCTAACTTCGTAAACGAAGATGGCGAAGCTTACATCGTAGGCAATGAAGTTGCAGAGAAATGCATCAATCTTTATGTAGATCTGGTTAAGAATGACGTTGTTAAACTTGTAAATAACTGGGATGAATATATCGCTACTATTACAGGCGGTGAGGCAGCAGGTATTGTAAATGGTAACTGGATCACAGCTACTCTGATGTCTACAGAAGATCAGAAGGGTCTGTGGCAGATCACAACAATGCCTAAAGTAGACGATGTTGATACAGCTACAAACTATGCAAACAATGGTGGATCTTCCTGGTATGTTACATCCAACTGCCAGAATGTAGAACTTGCAGAAGATTTCCTTGCAAGTACATTTGGTTCCAGCACAGAGTTCTATGATACAATCCTTCCGGAAGCAGGTGCAATCTCCTGTTATCTGCCGGCAGGTGAATCTAAGGTTTACAACGAGCCAAATGAATTCTTTGGTGGACAGCCAATCTTCTCCACAATTGTAGAATACTCTTCTCATATTCCGGAGTTCACAAAAACACCGTATCATTATGAATCAAGAGAATGCGTCAACACAGCAGTTGTAAATATCGTAAACGGCACACCTGTAGAAGATGCCCTTCAGGAAGCTCAGGATACTCTGGCATTCAAGATGACTGAATAAATTCTGATCGCAGGATCAGATGATGTCAGGATTGCGGGAACAGTGAAACTGTGAAGCAATCTGTAGACAGTGATTAAGTGAATGAAAACAGGTAAGTGCGGGGGACTGCCAGCAGTCCCCCATCTTACTGCAAAGAGTTGGTAATTGTCCGGCAAAATGCTGAACAGTTACAGAGTTTTTTGAAAGGAGGAGTTCACGTGAATTCTAAGAAAAAAGGTATGTCTCTGCTTGGCAAGCAGAGGGCAGCAGGATGGACGTTCCTGGCTCCTGCAACTATCATGATCGCGATCATGAGCTTTTATCCAATGATACGTGCATTTATCATTTCCCTGCAGACCGGAGCCGGAGCAAATATGAGATTTGCAGATCCGATCTTCAGCAACTATAAACGTATTCTGGCAGACAAGGTATTTCAGCAGTCTATTGCAAATACATTCCTGTATCTGATCATTCAGGTGCCGATCATGCTGATACTGGCAATTCTTCTGGCACAGCTTCTGAATAACAAAGATTTGAAATTTAAGGGATTTTTCCGTACTTGTGTATTTCTTCCATGTGCGACATCCCTGGTATCCTATTCATTGATCTTCCGTTCCATGTTTGCTACAGATGGTCTGATCAACAGTATTCTGATCAAACTTGGAATCTTATCTACCGGCTATAATTTCCTGGGGAATTCCGCCAGTGCCAAGATTGTAATTATCCTTGCGCTGATCTGGAGATGGACCGGATATAACATGGTATTCTATCTGGCAGGACTTCAGAATATTGAATATTCTGTATATGAAGCAGCCAAGATTGATGGCGCCAATGGCTGGAAGACTTTCTGGAAGATTACTGTTCCGCTTCTGAAACCGACAATTATCATGACATTTATCATGTCAATTAATGGTACACTGCAGCTGTTCGATGAGTCTGTCAACCTGACAAAGGGTGGACCGGCAAACTCAACAATCACAATGTCCCACTATATTTACAATACATGTTTTATTAACGTACCAAACTTTGGATATGCAGCAGCAATGTCATTTATCATATTCATTATGGTAGCTGTACTTGCATTTATTAATTTGAAAGTAGGTGATACACGTGACTAAGAAAAACAAATCAGCCATTCAGAGAAGATTGATTCCAACCTATATTTTTCTGATCATCGTGTCATTTATTTCAGTATTCCCGTTATACTGGATGATTTCAGCCGCAACTAATACATCCACAGATGTATCACGTGGACGAATTATTCCGGGAAGCTATTTTATGGAAAACTTCCGTAATCTTACATCCCAGCAGCCACTGTGGAGAGCACTTGGAAACTCCTTCTTTTATGCGATCCTTACTACAGTGATCTGTCTTCTGGTCTGCTCTATCGCAGGTTACGGATTTGAAGTTTACCATGATAAGTGGAAAGACAGAGTATTTTCAATCCTGCTTCTGGCTATGATGGTTCCACAGGTTGCCACTATGGTTCCGTTATTCAAAATGTTCTCCAAGGCAGGACTTCTGAATACAGCAGTAGGTTTTATCCTTCCGATTATTTCCACGCCGTTTATGATCATGATGTTCCGTCAGAATGCCAGATCATTCCCGGTTGATATTATTGAAGCTGCACGTATTGACGGACTCAATGAAGTAAGGATTTTCTTCCAGATGTTCATTCCTACAATGAAATCTACATATGCAGCGGCTGCTGTTATTACCTTTATGAATGCATGGAACTCTTATCTGTGGCCAAAGGTAATCATGACAGACAACAAAGCGATGACCATGCCAATGCTGATCGCCAACCTGATCACAGGTTATGTGACAGATTATGGTATGCTGATGTGCGGCGTATTGTTCTGTTCCATTCCTACAATGATCGTATTCTTTGTATTACAGAAACAGTTTGCAGAAGGTATTACCGGAGCAGTCAAATAAAAAACCTGAGAAAGAGAACACCCGGCAGATTACGAAAAGTAATTTTGCCGGGTGTTTTTGCCTGTTTATAAATAAATACATTCAAATTTGAGTAGGCATAATGAAAAAAGTACGGTAAAATAGATAGAGTACAGAAAGTACTTTTCCAGAATAAAACAAGAAGGGGGAAGGCCATGTCCGAAATAAAGAATAAGAAAAAGAAATCAAGTATTATTCAGATCAGTATCGGCGTTCTGGCAGTTATTCTGGCTATCCTTATTATCATAATGATGGGAATTGTCTCAGATATTCAGGGAACGGCCCGTATTGTAAATTATACCGGTTTAGTCAGGGGAGAGACACAGAGACTCATAAAACTGGAGCTTTCCACGCAGCAGGAAAATGAGATGATCCATGAGATAAGAACTTTTATTGATGGTTTGCGAAATGGAAATGATGAATTAAATCTTGTGCGTCTTGATGATGTTGATTTTCAGAATAAAATGCAGGAACTGGATGATAAATTCTCTGACCTGTATAAGAAAATTTATCTTGTGAGGTTTAAAGGGGCCAGAAACACAGATATTATTCCGGAAAGTGAGGAGTTTTTTGTGATCTGTGATGAAGCAACAGGTCTGGCCGAAAAATATTCACAGAAAAAAGCCACATCTTTATCATTGCTTGAAAAATATATCACGGCAGATATTGTTGTGCTGGTGTTGCTGATCGGATATGAATTTATCAAAGCAATACAATATGCGGCAATGAACCGTTTACTGCAGCGAAAAGTATATCTGGATGATGCGACAGGACTTCCGAACAAAAATAAATGTGAAGAATTATTGAGTGAGACAGAACCGGATGCAGATACCGGTGTCTGCAGTTTTGATCTTAATAATCTCCGGCGTATTAATGACAGCAGAGGACATGAAGCCGGTGATGCCTATATCCGTAGATTTGCTATCTGCCTGCGGGATTCCATGCCGGCTGAGCAGTTTGTGGGAAGAGCAGGTGGAGATGAATTTCTTGCAGTTACCCATGGACTGGACAGGGAACAGATGACACAGTGTCTTAAAAAGGTGCGCAGGGATATGACAGAGGAATCCAGAGTGTATCCGGATACTCCTTTAAGCTATGCGGTGGGATTTGCACTGGCCGGCGATTTTCCCGGAAGTACAATGAGAGAGCTGTTTAATTGCGCAGACAAAAACATGTATATCAATAAGAATCATGTAAAAAGGGAAGAGGCCGCAGCAGAAAAGCATCAGGGATATCAGCTGTTAAAGCTGCTTAATCAGCACGGCAGTAATTTCTCAGACTGTCTGTATTGTGATGCCAGGATGGATACCTATCGGGCGATTCGTTCCAGTGAAAATTTTTTCCTGGCTTCTGATGGTGCATATTCCGGTGCTGTGGAACAGATCATAGAGGAACAGATTGAAAAGTCCTGTCAGGCAGATATCCGTGAAGGGCTGGAGATTTCGGAGCTTCAAAAGAAAATACATACGAAGGAAGATGTGCTGGAATATGAGTATAATATCGGAAAACAGGGGGCATATAACCGCCTGACACTGATTCCGGTGGACTGGGATGAGGATAAAAAGCTGCATCATTTTCTCCTGGCATTTGAAACCATCCGAAAGACTTCTGAAGGTCAGACAGGGGCAAAAGAGCAGCTGCAGCTCTATTATGAACAACTGAAACAGTCAATCCTGGAAAATGACAGCTATGTGGATGCGCTTCTGGAATTGTCAGATGTGATCTATACAGTAAATCTGACAAAGGATGTTTTGGAAAGAAGGATCGTACTGAATGGAAAAGAACAGAAGAGTCGGGAGCTTTTTATGGACTATCCGCTTCCATGTTCTTATCAGGATTACTGCTGGGAATATGAGAAAAAAATCACCCAGGAAACAATTGCCGGTTACTGTATGACCGATAATTGTGAAAAGCTGCGCAAGAGGTTTGAAAACGGAGAAACAAATATGTCCGTGGAGTATTGTGCCCGCGAAGATGATGGAAGTATCCGATGGGTACAGAAAACAGTTCTTATGACCAGAATGGTGGTGTTTGATACAGAAATTCTTGCTGAGGTCCCTATGATCTATGCGATCATTCTGTTGCAGGATACCACACAGAGACATGAACGGGATGAGCAGGAACAGGCGCGCCTTCAGGCTGCATTCAATGAGATGCGTGCCGAGAGCAGGGCGAAAACGAATTTCCTCAGCCGTATGAGCCATGATATCAGAACACCTCTGAATGGTATGATTGGTCTGTTAAAGATTGACGAGACTCATTTTGAGGATAAGGCACTGATACGGGAAAATCATAAAAAGATGAAGATAGCAGCGGATTACCTGCTCTCCCTTATCAATGATGTTCTGCAGATGAGTAAAATAGAGGAAGGTCATATTGTTCTGACACATGAATATATCTGTCTCAAAGATCTGGTCTATGAGATTGAGAGCATTATCACTCACAGGGCAGCAGATGAGGATATTCAGTGGATTTATGAGAAAAATAAGGAGGATATTCCTTATCCGTATGTCTATGGAAGTTCACTGCATCTTCGTCAGATTTTTCTGAATATCTATGGAAACTGTATTAAGTATAACCGGCCGGGAGGAAAGATTACTACGGTAATGGAGGCAGCAGATGTACATGATGGAATCTGTACATACAGATGGACGATTTCTGATACAGGTATAGGGATGAGTCCGGAGTTCCTGAGCCATATTTTTGATCCGTTTTCACAGGAAAAAACAGATGCCCGGAGTGTTTATCAGGGAACCGGTCTGGGAATGGCGATTGCCAGGGGATTGATTGAGCAGATGAATGGAAGTATTGAAGTGACAAGTCAGGTGGGAGTTGGGTCTGTGTTTGTCATTACTATTCCCTTTGAAATTGCCCAGGAACAGAAAAAGGATAAGGAAATTGCTGAGAAATATGATATTCGTGGATTGCATCTGCTGGCAGCCGAGGATAATGAGCTTAATGCAGAAATCGTAGAAATACTGCTGACAGATGACGGTGCGAAGGTTACAGTTGTAAAAAATGGCAGACAGGCAGTGGAGCACTTCGAAAGTAATCCTCCGGGAACCTTTGATGCCATATTGATGGATGTTATGATGCCTGTTATGGATGGTATTGCAGCAACAAAAGCTATACGTGCCATGGACAGGGCAGATGCAAAAATAATTCCGATCATTGCAATGACTGCAAATGCATTTGAGGAAGATGCAAAAAGATGTCTTGCAGCCGGCATGAATGCACATCTGGCAAAACCTTTCCAGATAGAAGACGTGGAAAAAGCCATTGTGGAGTGCTGTGGAAAGTAAAAGCATTAACATTAAACATTTTAAAAGGTGCTGCCTGGGGGACAGTAGGAATCAGAACCAGGTCAGCACCTTTTGTTTGTCAGACAGTCTCTTAGGATATATTTCTGGTGGGCGGTCTTTGAAAGAATGTTACAACTGTTTCATGATAAAACGATAGTCTGTAGGCGTCATCTGGAAATTAGCATAAAAAACCTGGTTAAAATACTTGGTAGAAGTATAGCCTACTTTTTCTGAAATATCAGATACTTTCATGGTAGTATGGGCAAGAAGATCCTTAGCGGCTTCCATTCGGCGTTCTGTGAGAAGTTGTGAAAAGCCCATGGAAAGTTCTTTCTTGAGTAATCGGGAAATATAGGAGCTATTACGGTTTATAAATTCTGCGGCATCATTTAATCCAATTTGTTTTTCGTAGTTTTTATGTATGTATTCTATAACAGCATTGACGATTATCCCTGTGTTTCGTGTGGTGACACTGGACAGCTCCTGGATGATGTTTTTAATACAGTTGGAAAAAACAGTTCTGCTGTGTTCGCTGCAAGGTTGTTCCATACAATAGCGTGTGATCGGAGTAGTAAGGTAATTACTATCTTTAGAGTCATCCAGGAAATTTTTAAGCTGGATATGGAGGTTTAATTCTACTAGTTTGATAGCATCCTGCTGATTGAGCAGATTTTCATTCTGTATCAGTGAAAAAAAAGCATCTCCGATTTCCAGCGCATCACAAAGATTACGTGTCTGAATGGCATTGATCAGATTGGAAATGATCTCGTTAATCTCAATAATACTGGAATTGTAATCATTTATTTCTGCAAAAAATAAAATGCTGTCTTCTAGTGAAACAATATCGGAAGCTTTATAGGAAAAGCAATACTGTATCTGTTTATTGAGCTTTGGAAACTGTTGAATAGAATTGCCAAGTTCACTGATTCCGATTGTGATAGAAGAAAAAAGTTTTTCCCTGGTATAGCAGACAAGTGAATGGGCCAGACTTTTGGCTTCAGCAATAGGATCAGCAGATGTAACAGGCATGAGAATATATACAATGTTTCCAATATAACAGGATGCAATGCCCTCATAATCTTTATTGATCTTCTTAGACAGAGAATAAGAAATATAGTATTCCTGATTCTGGAGGATGTTCATCCTGTTCGTAGTGTTACACTTAACCCCAATTAAATAAAATAGATCCGGGTTTAGACCAAGTGAGAGACATTGTCGGAGCTGTTCTGGTGAAAAACTGGTAACAGGATTAATCAGCAAAGTTTCTATAAACTGTTTTTTCAAAAGACTTTGATTTTCCTTAAAAAATTTGGAAAGCATTTTTTTCTGCTTTTCCATATTTTCCTGTTCCTGAATTGCATTTATGGCTTTCTTTAGACAGGAAAGAAATACCTCACTGTTCAGTGGCTTGAGAAGGTAATCAAAAGCATCATATTTCAAAGCTGCCTGTGCATAAGAAAATTCAGAGTATCCGGAGACAAAGATGACCAGCAGTTTTAGCTGTGATTCGGATATTTTCTGAAGAAGACTAATTCCGTTTTCACAGGGCATTTGAATGTCCGAAAACAGAATATCTGGATTCTCTGTCTGAATGATGGTCCAGGCATCTGCTGCATTAGAAGCTGTCAGGATGGTATGGGATTTAAAGTCAGACTGCCGGATTATATTTTCCATGGTCTGAAGTGCAATTGATTCATCGTCAACAAGTAATATTTTCATTTCAAATTTCCTGCTTTCTCAATTGGTTTTTCCACTAGTTTCAAAGGAAGGCGGACTATGATACATGCTCCGCTGTTTTCATTATTCTGTAGGATCAGTCCATGATCTTCGCCGTAATAGAGCTTTAGTCGTTTATCAATATTGTAAATGCCATAAGAGGTGGCTGGCTTTTGCTGAAAACTTTTGGAAAAATCTTCAAGAAATTCCCGGGAAAAACCTGGACCATTATCTTTTACACAAATCTGAAGGTTGGTACCATCGGTACTTCCAAGAATGGCAATGATACCTTTGTCAGAGATTTTTGATGTTCCGTGGATCACTGCATTTTCGATTAGAGGCTGGATGATCAGTTTGGGAATATAGTAATGGTATAGTGATTTGGGAATATCAATTAAAATGGACAGATTATCTCCGAAACGGAGCTTCTGTATATAGGTATATTCTTTTACATAATACAAAGCCTCTTCTATGGTGCTGAATGGCTTGCCTTTCAGGGACATGCGTTCAATATCTGCAAGTGCAGTCAGAGCATGATGACATTCTTCTTTTCTATCCATATCTACCAGGCCGGAAATACAATTTAAAGTATTGTAAAGAAAGTGAGGATTGATCTGTGCCTGGAGGCTCTCAATTTCAATGTTTTTTGTAAGAATTTCCTGTTCATGGATCTTTTCAGATAATGTATGGATACGTGAAAGAGTCTGATTGTATACATTGGATAACTGGGAAAATTCAATGGAACTCTCCATATGGATAAATGCATCATTATTGATCGCTTTTGTTTTATTCAGTTTTTCCATAAAATAGTCAAATTCATCTGCTATGCTCCGGGAGATAAAGCGTGTTGCTCCGATGATTGCAATCAGAGCAAGAATAGAGGGGAAAAGCAACAGGATTACAAACATCCGGGCATTTTTATAAACTAATGACTGATTAGTTATCAGCAATAATTGCAGATTATTTATGCTGGTGGAAAAAGAAGATGCTGTATATTTATACGTCTGTGTATTCAGACGTTTATTTTCTACGAGCTCAAAAATGTTCTGTTCTGAAAGTTCAGTAGTATTTCTAAAAATATGATGATTATTATCAATTAAAACAAATTGGTACACGTTACTATTAAGGGAAAAGATTTTGTCAAAAACAGTAGCCTTGGGTTCTACGATTAGTGTACCAAGACGATTCTTTCCTGTAGTTTCAGTTTTTCCAGTCCATTGATAAATATTTCTACATATGTACAATTTATCTGAATCATCAGTACTCCCAAAGAGAAAAGGTAATCCGTGAAAATCATCACCTTTTTTCAGAATCTCTGTAATGTAAGAGGGAGAAAGATCGGATACCAACTGTGATGAGTAGTTGGTTGTTGAAATCAGCTTTCCGTTGTTAGTGATAAAAAATACATTATCTGAATAGTTCATGCTTAAAGAAGGATAATAGGGAGCATCGTTTAATAAAAGCTGTTGGAATTCCAGCCCATCATCCTGTGTTATATTTATAAGATTGTTCTGTGTTGCATTTTTATAGAAAAAGATACTGGAATCGGAGGTAAACTGAGAAAAATAGGATTCCAGTGATGTGAGCGCCGTATTAGAGTAGGCTGTTTGTTCATGTTCGGAGGATTCCTTCACAGAATGAAAATAAAATATGGTATCAATTGCTCCGATGGAGAGAAATGTGATTAGTAAGATAGGAATCACATAACGTGTGTATTTGATTCGAATACTGATGGGGCGAGTTATTTTTTGTTTCATACAAACCTCTTTCTTATAAATGTATCAAATTATTCTGCTTTTTTATTATAACATATGAGATTCGGAAAAAAAGAGGTGGTAAAAAATTTGGTATAGGATGTCATTATTCTGGAATCGAAAAACACTATAAATGAGAATTAATAAAGACATCAAAGAACAGGAGGTTTTTATTTATGAGAAAGAGAGTAATCAGTACCTTGTTGGCAATGGCAACAACAGCAGGTTTATTTGCCGGAAATGTATCTGCAGTGTACGCAGAAGGAAAGTCATCCGGAGATTATGAATATCAAGAGCTTGAGGATGCCGAGATTACATATTATAATTATTCTGTAGAAGGAAAAGAACTGTATGAGAAGGAAATCGCTGCTTACAATGAAGTTCATCCGAACGTGAAAATTAATCTTGAACTTGTTGGCGGCGGTACAGACTGGCGTTCTACATTAAAGGCTGAAATTTCAAGTGGTCAGGCACCGGATCTTGTGGTTATGGAAGGTGCATCAGATTTTGATACATTTGGCGATATGATTGAAGATCTTAGTGACCAGCCATGGGTGGAGCATATATATGAAAACAATGTCAGTGACTGTAAAGTTGGGGATGCAATAGTTGGTGCACCATCAGGTGTAGTGTGCTATGGTCTGCTGTATAACAAAGCTGTTTTTGAGGCCTGTGGCATTGATGGTTCTACATTAAAGAGTTACGATGATATTGATGCAGCTTTTGGCAAAGTTCAGGATGCTATTGATGCAGGAGAACTTGCAGATCAGTTCCCAGATCTTGAAGCGGTTGTTTCACTTCCGGCGGCAGAATCATGGGTACTTGCAAATCATGGTGCAAATCCGGCAATTCAGGCAGAGTTTGGAACTGCATTTGAAACTTATGAAGCGAAGTCTCTTGATTTTAAATATGCAGATGCATTAAAGGACTATATTGATCTGATGGTAAAATATTCTCCTGATGCAGACAAACCAGAAGCATTGGTTGGAGTTGATTATGATAGTGCAATGGGTGGTTCCTTCTGTATTGGAAAAACAGCTGTTATTCAGATGGGACAGTGGGTTGCTCCTGTAATCGATGAAATTGATCCGGAACTTCGTGAGAACATTGGCGTTCTTCCAATGCCTTTAAAGGAAGTGGATGAAGATAATATCTGTTATGGTATTGCTTCCTATTTTGTTGTCAACAAGAATTCAGATGATGCAAAAAAAGCTGCTGCAAAAGATTTTGTAAATTGGCTGCTTATGTCTGATGAAGGAAAAGCATTAATTACTTCTAATATTAGTCTTCCATTTGATAATTTTGCAGATTTTCCATCTGAAAACGTAATCAGTCTTGCATGTGAACCATATGCAAAAGAAGGAAATACTTTCTCATTAGTATTTGGTGGTTATCCAGATGGTTGGTCTGATTTATTAGGCGCTGGAATCCAGAGCTATATTGCCGGGGAAAAAGAGTGGGATGCTGTTGTTGAAGAAGCAAAAGCAAACTGGGCAGAAATGAGATAAAGAAAAGTTTCAGGACAGCCGGAAAACACTCTGGCTGTCCTTTTATGGAGGAAACGATATGCGTAAATCGAAAAAAATATTCTGGCTTTTTCTTGCTCCCTGTTTGATTACTTTTTGTATTGCTGTTGTAATTCCTACAATAACAGGTATTTATTATTCTTTTACAGACTGGGACGGACTCCATTCAAATTGTGATTTTGTTTTTCTGGACAATTACATCAGTGCATTTCATGATATTTACTTTCAAAATGCTTTTGTTTTTACTTTTAAATTTGTAATTATAACAGTGATAGCGGTAAATGCGGTTGCATTTGCAACTGCTATGTTGGTAACTCAGAATATAAAGGGAAAAAATTTATTTAGAAGTATTTTCTTTATGCCTAATCTGGTAGGTGGTGTGCTGGTAGGATTTGCATGGCAGTTTATTTTTTGTGATGTATTTGACAGTATTGGAGAGCTTCTTGGAATTAACTGGCTTTGTGATTGGCTTTCTACTAAGTCTACAGGTTTTTGGGGTTTGGTTATTCTTGTTGTATGGCAGATGAGCGGATATATGATGCTGATCTACATTGCACAGATACAGAATATTCCGGAAAATCTGTTGGAGTCTGCGAGAATTGATGGTGCAAGTTCTTTTCAGTGTTTCTGGAAAATTAAGCTTCCATTGATGATGCCTGCTTTTACTATTGGACTTTTCCTTACTCTTACAAATTGTTTCAAACTGTATGACCAGAATCTGACTTTAACTGGAGGTGGCCCGGCGAAATCTACAGAAATGCTTACTATGGATATTTGTAATACAGCATTTTCAAGAAACATGTATGGAATGGCACAGGCAAAAGGAATTATCTTCCTTGTTGTAGTTGCACTTATTACAGTAAGCCAGCTGATGTTTACCAAATCTAAGGAGGTGGAGATGTAATGCAGAGGAAAAAAATAATCTCTAAAACAGTGATTATCTTGTGTTGTATTATACTGGCAGCATTTTTTATCTTCCCGATTTTATTATTGTTTATTAACTCATTTAAATCTTTAAAAGAAATTTATATTAGTGTTCTCCAGCTTCCTAAGACACTGAATTTGGACAATTATATTTCAGCGTTCAAAGAACTGGATTACCTGAATGCCATCAAAAATTCCCTGATCATAACCTGTACGGTAACGGTTGCAAACGTGATCTGCTGTTCTATGGCAGCGTGGGTACTGGTACGATATAAGACAAAAACAAGCAAACTGATATTTACCATTTTTTCTGTTGCAGTGCTTGTTCCATTTCAGTGTGTTATGCTTCCATTACTGGCAGAAATGGGAAAATTAAATATGATTAATATGCCAGGACTGATGCTTGTAAATCTTGGATTTGGTTCTTCTATGTCGATCATTTTGTTTCATGGATTTATGAAAAATGTTCCGGTAGAGTTAGAAGAGGCTGCGTCAATTGATGGTGCCAGCCAGCCAAGAATATTCTTTACAATTGTGTTGCCCCTGATTAAGGGAATTGCAGTAACCGTTGCAATCTTGAATGTTATGTCTCTTTGGAATGATTATTTACTCCCATCGTTGACAATCAACCGAAGTGGAACGCAAACTCTTCCTCTTCGGACTTATCTGTTCTTTGGTGCTTACACAAAGAAATGGAATCTTGGTTCTGCGGCGCTTGTTATGGCAATTATTCCGGTAATTATTTTTTATGTTCTTTGTCAGAAGCACATTATTAAAGGTGTAACTGAGGGAGCGGTGAAAGGTTAAGTTTTACTGGCTGTGATGAATAGTGACGGTTAATACGGAAAAAGGAGATAGAAAATATGTGTTGGACTGTAAATGAAATAAAAAAAGGTGTTTGGCATGTTGATGAGAGTGGATTGAATGCCATGTATGTAGTAAAGGGTAGTAAAATGTCTGCAGTAATTGATGCAGGAACTGGAATCGGTGATTTTAAGGGGCTGGTAGAGTCTTTGGTAGACAATCCCTATGTTGTGCTGATTACTCATGGACATGTAGACCATGCTGGCGGATGTGGTCAGTTTATAGAGGCTTATATTAATGAAAGAGATTATCAGGCTGCGTTGAATATAAAGGTAGAAGATCGAGAAAGATATTTAAAGAATATGGAAAGTGCCGGTGCTGTTGCACCTGGAAGCTTGAGTATTGCGGAAGAACTAAAAAATGATAAGAAACCAGAGTTTCGTTTTATGAAAGAAGGGGACATTTTTGACCTTGGAGATAAAAAGCTGGTTATATATGAGATGACAGGACATACGGCTGGATCTGTATGTATTCTGGATGAAGAGGATAGAATTTTGTTTTCCGGTGACAGTGTAAATGATTTGGAACTGATCTGTGCTCCGGCCAAGGATCGAGAGGCTTTACTGAAGGAATGGTATGAGGCTGGAAAAAGAATTTTTGCAAGAAAAGATTCATTTGACATCTGTGGCGGTGGGCATTGTCTGATTCCAATTGAAAAAGCAGAAGAAACACTGACATGTGGGGAAATGATTTTATCTGGTGAATTACAGGCAAAAGTTGAAAAGGTTCATTTTTTCCATGCACCGTTTTATAAGTATAAAGACAGTCGACTTTATAATGGAGATTTTGCAGCATTGCATTCAGAGGATAAATAAAGAGAATTTGAAGCTATTACGTGAGGCGAGTTAATAGTATTGTTTCAAGTGAACTCTAACGGTATGACTAAAAAATTGTATATTGTAAGTATAAAAACACGAAAAATGTCCTTGGTAGCTAACCTGGGACATTTTTCTGTATGTGGAGATGGAATGTCTATGATGTAGTGCGAAGATGAGAAATTGAGTTAAAAACGTGAAAATATTATGAATAAAGGCTCATAAAACGTGAAAAATAAATTGACAAATCCTCATAAAACGTGATAACTTTGAAAAAAGGAGGGGGTTTTATGTATTTAAAAAGAAAGATAGATGAGTACCTGCTGGAGTGGAAAAAAAATGAAGAAAGACTTCCGTTAATTATAAAAGGTGCAAGGCAGATTGGAAAAACGGAATCTATTAATCATTTTGCAGAACAAAATTACAGTAATATTGTGAGTATTAATTTTGTTCTGGAACCTAAATATAAAACAATATTAAGTGACGGATATGCTGTTGAAGATATTATAAAAAATATTTCTATGATAGATACATCAAAAAGATTTATAGCAGGTGACACTGTGATTATTTTTGATGAATTACAGGAGTTTCCGGATATTGCAACTGCTCTGAAGTCATTCAGGATAGATGGAAGATTTGATGTCATATGCAGTGGTTCTTTGCTTGGAATCAATTACAGAAAAATTCATAGTAACAGTGTGGGATATAAAACAGATTATGAAATGTTTTCGATGGATTTTGAAGAATTTCTGTGGGCAAAAGGATACTCAGAGAAGTACATTGAAGATATCCTGAAACATATGCAGACAGGAACTCCATTTTCAGAAACCGAATTATCAGTTTATAAGAAATTGTTTTTGGAATATTGTGTACTTGGCGGTATGCCTGCAGTAGTAAAAGTATATATTGAAAAAAATCTTTTTACAGATACTCTGGAAATCCAGAGACAGATCCAGATGGATTATGAAGAGGATATCAGAAAATACGCTGAAGGTCTGGAGCAGACTAAAATTGTAAGTGTCTATCGGAACGTACCTGTACAGCTTGCAAAAGAAAATAAAAAATTTCAATTAAGTAAAATAGACAAAAAAGCCAGGAGTCGAGAATATATGGGATGTATAACCTGGCTCGAAGATGCAGGTGTGATTTCTGTATGTTATTGTCTACAGTATCCGGAGCTTCCATTAAAGGGAAACTATGATGACTCAAAATTCAAAATCTATTATCCAGATACAGGATTGTTGATTGCTTCATTAGATGAGGAAGCACAAGAAGATCTTCGGGCGAATAAAAATCTTGGAGTATACAAAGGTGCTTTATATGAAAATTTTGTAGCAGAGGCGTTTGTGAAACAGGGGCTTGGACTATATTACTATAAAAAAGAAAATGCTACCTTGGAAGAAGATTTTTTTGTAAGAACAAAGGATGAGCTGGTTCCGGTAGAAGTGAAGGCGAACAGGAACCGGTCTAAGTCATTGAGGCAATTGATATCCGGTGATTCTTATAGAGATATTCACTGGGGAATAAAACTTGCAGACAGTAATATTGGAATAGAAGACGGGATTTATACATTTCCATATTTCTGTACGTTCTTATTAAAACGATATCTCAGGGGAAAATGATAGCTATGTGGAGGAGAATAATACAGTAAAAAAATATTGATTCACGCAGAAACAGATAGTAAGTTGACTCTTGTTCCGATAAAAATATAAAAATCAATAGTCTTAGGATTGCGATCCAAAAACTATTGATTTTTATATCGCTTTTGGAATATAATTAGTAAAAAGAAGGGAGCATTATTATGATTATAGAAAGAAAAGAATATTTAGAAAAATTGATAGCCTGGAAAGATAAGCAGTTGATTAAAATTGTTACAGGTGTACGACGTTGTGGAAAATCTATGCTTCTGGAAATTTATCGCAATTATTTAAAAGAGCATGGGATTGAGGAAGAACAGATTATTTCTATTAATTTTGAAGATCTTGATTATGAAGAACTGACAGATTACAGGAAATTATATAAATATTTAAAGGAACGTCTGATTGATGGAAAAATGACATATATTTTCCTTGATGAAATTCAGAATGTAACAGATTTTCCGAAAGTGCTGGACAGTCTTTATATTAAAAAAAACATAGATATTTATGTGACTGGTTCCAATGCATATATGTTGTCCAGTGAGATTGCAACTATGATTTCAGGAAGATATATTCAGATTGAAATGTTGCCGTTGTCTTTTAAGGAATATATGAAGAGTACTGGCAGTATGAATGACAGAGGAATCAAATATGCTGAGTATTTGCAGAATAGTTCATTTCCGTTTACACTGGAATTAAAAAATCAGCCAGATGAGATCAGAGATTATCTGGAGGGAATCTATAATACGATTGTTGTAAAGGATATTATAAACAGGAAAAAAATCACAGATACTATGATGCTTAAGAGTGTCTTAAGATTTGTATTTGATAATATAGGAAATCCATTGTCATCAAAAAAAATTGCAGATACGATGACCTCAGAAGGGCGAAAAATTGATACAAAAACGGTGGAAAAATATCTGGAGGCTTTTAGCGAGAGCTATATTATATATCAGGCAAAACGTTATAATATAAAGGGAAAACAATATTTAAAAACTCTTGAAAAATATTATATAGTTGATATTGGAATGAGGTATATGCTTTTAGGATCGAGGCAGGCAGATGCAGGACATGTTCTGGAAAATATAGTCTATCTGGAATTGTTACGTCGAGGATATGATGTGTATGTTGGAAAAATCAATTCATATGAAGTGGATTTTGTGGCACAGAATAAAAAGGGAACAGTATATTTCCAAGTGGCACTGACTGTACGAGATGAAAATACACTTTTGAGAGAATTAAGACCATTACAGGCGATACGAGATCATTATCCAAAGATTATCTTAACAATGGATGAAGAACCAGAAGAACAATATGAGGGAATTCGACGTATTAATGCCAGAGACTGGTTATTGGGGATTGTAGACTGAACAATGCAAATTAATTAGCACTCATCACTTGATAATGGAAGTTGATTTTTGTCCTGTCTTGTGTATCCCGGAAGTGCCTGTTTTACAGGCTTTCCGGGGCATCAGTCATTTTGTCTGGTATTGTAAAGCTGTGTCAGATTTGTCGTAAATGTCGTAAATTTGTGGCCAAAAAATGATGAGAAATGGAGAGTACTAATAAAATGGAATTAACGTATACAAATGTAAATGGATATCTGATCCCGAATCTCACCTATAAATCCGGTGAGCAGATGGAGCAACTTGGCAAGTATGGTTTTCTTCGCAGAGATTATCTGAAAAACTATCGAAATTCAACCTATCAGGTGATGCTTTTACAGGATACCATTGGAGAGCATCTTCTGGAAGTGGACAAGGCAGCCAGAGAACGGGAAGAGGTAATACTGAAACAGTTAGAAGAAAAAGAACCATTGCCGGATAAAGAGAAAGATCAGATTGCCTGGGTAAGAGCTGCTAATCAACACAAAGCAATTGCAGAAGAGATTATTCTCAATGAATTGATTTATGTTTAAATGAAGGTGATGAGGTCGTGGATTGCGACCTCATTATTGTATGAAAAATAGCAGTAGGCAGAATGAGAAAAATAGGGTAAAATGGGAACATGGATTTTGGGAACTCATAAGAAATGATTGTGCGGTAAAGTAACTTGAAATGCCAGTCTGGCATTTCAAGTTATAGAGGAGATGGAATGGCGGATCAGAAAGTAAGAGAAATGGAACCAGTGGAAACACAAATAGTTGAAATCATGCCACCGGACGTTGAAAATCTGATTTATGTAGTAAGAAACAAACAAGTCATGGTGGATAGTGATCTGGCAATGCTTTATCAGGTAGAAACGGGAGCGTTAAACAGAGCCGTTAAAAGAAATATTGCCAGATTTCCAGAAGATTTTCGATTTCAGCTTACAAAAGATGAATATGAAAACTTGAAATGCCAATTTGGCACCTCAAATGGCAGTGGAACAGAAAATGGTTATGGTGGCAGACGTACATTACCGTATGTATTTACAGAGCAGGGAATATCCATGCTTGCAAGTGTATTGCATAGCGAGGTGGCAATTAATGTAAGTATAGGTATTATGCGTGCATTTGTAGAAATGCGACGGTTTATAGCCAACAATGCACTTTTGTTTGAAAGGATTAGTAACGTTGAGCTAAAACAACTGGAATATCAGAAAAAGACAGATGAAAAACTGGAACAGATTTTTGAGTACATATCAGATCATGAGGAGTCTAATCAAAAGATATTTTTTGATGGTCAGATATATGATGCATTCAGCTTATTGATAGGACTGATTCAGAAAGCAGAAATGGAAATTGTTCTGGTAGATGGATATGTGGATGTAGGAACATTAAATATTTTGTCAAAGAAGAAAGAAAATGTGGCGGTGACAGTTTATACACAGCAACGGACAAAATTATCTCAAACAGATGTAGATAACTTTAATGCACAGTATCCTAAACTGGATGTGAAGTACACAAGAGCATTTCATGATCGTTTTTTAATTCTTGATAAAACGAAAGCATATCATGTGGGTGCGTCTTTGAAGGATGCAGGTAAAAAATGTTTTGGAATTAATCTGATTGAAGATGCAGGTATTGTAAGAGATATTTTACAGAGATTGGAATTGGAAACAGAAGAATAGAAAAGTAAGTTATGCAGAAAGGCGTGAGTCATAAGAATATGGCTTGCGTCTTTTTCTGTCTGGAAAGGAAGTGGGGAGCATGGCACAGATTTTTCGTGTAGAGAGAACTAAGAATTTTACGGTAATGAGTAATCACCATTTCAAGAATAAGAATCTGACATTGAAAGCGAAAGGTCTATTATCGCTGATGTTAAGTTTGCCAGATGACTGGAATTACAATATGCAAGGACTGGCAACATTGAGCAGAGATGGGATTGATTCTGTTCGTTCTGCAATTAAGGAATTAGAGCATCATGGATATGTGGAACGTCATAGATTGCGTAATGAGTATGGCTTTTATGGCGATACCGAATATATTATCCGGGAAGTTCCATTAGGAGAAGAAAATGATTAAGTGGAGCAGAGAAGTGCCTAAGGGTGGATAGTCCAATTTTGGACAATCAGGTCATAGGAAATTTCTATCTCCGGACATCAGAAAATAGGAAAACCAGATATGGTAAATCCCATACTGGACAAACCGTTGCTATTAATAATCCATGTTATTAAATATGAATTATTAAAGAACTAGTAAATAAAATATCCATCTTATCAATTCACGTAAGTATTAATAGGATTGGATAAGAAAAGAAAGAATGAGGTACGATTATGCGAACAATGAAAAAGAACAATAATGAAACAGTTATGGTGATCGGGATTGATCATGGTTATGGAAACATGAAAACTGCCACCAGATGCTTTCCATCCGGTGTAGCCAGATATGACAAGGAGTCAATCTTCCAGAATAATCTTCTTGTTTACAATGACATGTATTACCAGATCGGAGAGGAACACAAGGAGTTCTGTGCAGAGAAAACGCAGGACGAGGACTATTATGTGCTGACACTGGCGGCTATCGCAAGGGAACTGGATGGGAAAGGTATGAACCGGGCAAAGGTACACATTGCAGCCGGACTTCCACTTACCTGGGTAGCTACACAGAAAGAAGATTTCCAGAAATATCTTCTCCAGAATGAATGTGTGGATTTTACATTCCGCAATAAAGAATATCATGTGGAGTTTGCAGGAGCTGATATTTACCCACAGGGATTTGCAGCAGCTTTTTACCGTTTACAGGATTTCAAAGGAATCAACATGCTTGTGGATATTGGAAACGGGACTATGAACATCATGTATATCAATAATTCCCGTCCATTAGAGAAGAAATGCTTTACAGAGAAATATGGAACGCACCAGTGTGTGCTTGCAGTCAGGGAATCCCTGCTGAAAGAACTGGGAACAGTGGTGGATGATCTGGTGATTGAGCAGGTGATCCGTACCGGGACAGCAGATATTGGTGAGAAATATCTGACAGTCATTCGTAAAGCTGCCGGAGATTATACGAAAGAAATCTTCCATAAGCTGAGAGAACGGGAATATAATCCAGAACTGATGCGTCTGTATGTGGTCGGCGGTGGCGGTTGTATGATCCAGAATTTTGGAGAATATGACAAGAGCCGGGTGACAATTGTACGGGACATCTGTGCCACAGCGAAAGGCTATGAAGCAATGACCGTAAGGAAAATCCAGAGAAACGGAGGGATGCTTGTATGAGAAAAGAACGGAAAATCATCAACACAAATATCCGTTTCAATCTTTGTGATGAACAGGACAGGCAGGCATGGGAATATTTGCAGACGATGGACAGGGAAAAATATAAATCGTACACCAGAGCAGTTGTAGTTGCTTTAAACGATTATTTTTCCAGAGAGTACAGGAATGAAGCAGATCCGTATCTGGAAACCAGAGAAAAGGAAGATGCTTTTCTGGAAAGAGTGGAAACAGCTGTCCGGGATGGAGTGAAAGAATCTGCCCCGATGGCTATAGCGAAGAATCTGATGGAAATGCTTGTACCGTTTGTAAAAGAATCGGTAGGAGAAATTAATCTGCCAGACAGAACACTAACAATGGAAAAAAAGGATGGAGAGATTACAGAAGATAATCTGGACTGGGAGAAAGAAGCTGATATGGATGCAGCACTGGATTTTGCAGACAGTTTTTAGATGGTTATGAAATAGCAGTAACAGGAAAACAGACTGACAGTAAGGAATAGCTTTACAAAAACAGAATAGCAGAAAAAGACAATGGCAGTGGTGGCATTTCAGACATTATGAATTGGAGAAATGTTTATGACTGCTATTTTTATGTCTTTTAGCAGAGCTGGAAAGAGATCCAGAAAAAGAAAGACAGAAATAACAGGAAAATATAACAGAAAAGCGTTGGCAGATGGGTGGATTGAACAAGCAAGGCGAAGAAAAGAATAGAGTGCCGGATACGGCACATGATTGTCCGATACTTCGCATCGGAGTGGTGCATGACCAGCCTGTTTCAGAAAGGAAAAATCTATGGAATGTGGAGATTTTCTCTTTCTTTTATAGTCAGTTCCTGCACCACAAAACCACTGTCATCTCAATTTTGGCTTGATAACGCAGAGGAGAATGTTGCTTACTTGGTGCTGGTTCAGTGGTGGGGAGATGACAGGCAAGTTTCGCAAAGTGGCAAGCCACTCTGCACCGGAGCCAGCCTTTGGGCTGCTCCTAAACTTGCCAGAGGGCTCTTCCCCTTGGAACCCCGGCACGTTAATGGCGTAAGTATTCCTGCGAAATGTCCACCGGACATTCCTACGGAACACTTACTGATTGACTAGGACTTGTCTCCGCTGCCGCTCCGGTCGGTGCAAAGCTGACGTCCACCGGACGTCATGCGCCCTTATATATCACCTGCTAATCTACCAGCCGGAAAGGTTATGAATGATTTATAAAAAAGATAGAGTGGAGAAAGGAGACAAAGATTTATGCGAAAACGAAATTATACAGTAACGATACGAATGAATAAAGCAGAGTATGATCTGCTCCAAAATAAAGTAAAGGAGTCCGGACAGACGCAGCAGGCGATTGTAATTCATGCAATAGCAGGTTTAAAAATTGCTTCTGCAGAGGAAGTGGAAGAACTGAAAACGCTGAATCAGATTCTTTCAGAGATACTTAGTCAGCTTCGTGGTGCAGCTACGAATTTGAATCAGATTGCAAGAAAAATGAATACGGATGGTTTTATGCCAAGGGAAGATATTCTGTATTATCTCAACAAAAATATTCTCAAATACAGGAAGGAGAGTGAAAAGATATGGCTATTAATAAGACGATTAATAAGCGGACAAACACACATGGAGCAATGAGAAATGTATCGAATATGTTTTGCGACAGGACAAGACAAGTGAACTTCTTACTTATGTAACAGGTCCGTACTGCCATGATGAGATCAACTATGATCTGGTGTATAGAACCTTTTTAGAAGAAAAGAAGATACCCAACTTATGATAATGGATTTAACCAGAAAATAGCATATACAGGTGGAGAAGTATGGGTTATCAGGATTCTGGCAATCGTAGCTGTGCTTTTCATAGTGGGAACTACATCAGATGTGAACGTTATGCCGGTACTTTAAGCAGAAGCTTTTACGTAGGTGATTCAATCAGTGAAGAAGATATCCATGCAAAATATGAAGACGGTATTCTGAAACTTTTTCTTCCGAAGAAAGCACCGAAAGCCGTAGAAGAAAAAGATGGTTACATCGCAATCGAAGGTTAACTTCCATTGCTTTTTCTCCCCTAAATATAGCCGGGATCCGAAAGGATCCCGGTTTTTTGTTTTGGTTTAAAATAAAACTTATCTATGCAGAAAATAAAATTTTAGCAGGAATTTTCTTCGGATTTTGCTTGAACAAGAGAAATATTCTGATAAAATAATATATGGTTGTTTGATGACTGCAAAAATAGATATAGTACTTGGACAACCCATAATCTGAAAAGGAGCAAAATCATGGAAGAAAAGAAAAAAAGCGTTCTGATTGTGGATGATGAATTCAGGATTGGTATGCTGATTAAGAAATTGATTCACTGGTCAGAACTGAATATGGAATGCATGGAAGTTCTTGATGATGGTGAAAAAGCAGTTCAGATGGTTCATGAGAAAAATCCTGATATAGTGATTACCGATATTCGTATGCCTAGAGTCAGTGGCCTAGATTTGATTCGGATAATATCTGAAGAAAATAAAACGAATACACATTTTATAGTGATCAGTGGGTATAAGGAGTTTGAATATGCACATCAGGCACTTGCTTATGGTGTGGAAAATTATATTCTGAAACCCGTAAATGAAGAAGAATTAAATGATTCTCTTAAAAAGATTGCACAGAAGATAAATGCACAGAATGATTTTGAACTGAAGAAAAAAGAATTCCAGGAAACGATAGTCAAAAGTAATAAAATTATCCGCCAGAATTTCCTGAAAAATATAATAGACCAAAAAGAAAACAGTGCAATGCAGAGTACATCTGTTAAGATGATAGGAAAAATTTACAGAGGTATTGATATCAAATTGGATCATGTGGATATTACAGGAATTGATATGCATCAGGATTCAAGAACAGCAGATCATATTATTACGCTAGTAGACAGTGTTATGAAAAATAATGTACAGGAATTTCTAATTTGCGAGAAAGAATATATGCATATATATTGCCTGTTTAATTATGATGCTGAACAGAGCAGAAAAATTAAAGAGCTGATCAATCGTATCCTCATTATAGTGAAGGACTATCTTATGGGATTTGATCAGTATGAAGTTACTATAGGCATAGGATCAGAACAGGAATCTTTCGACAAAATACGTTTTTCAATCCTTGAAGCGTATAGAGCTGTTTGTAACAGGATGCACTGTGGCATAGGACGCCTGATATATTTGGAAGAAATTCCTTCAGATACAGATTTGGGAATTTGGAAACGATTTGAAGATAAAAAAGAATATCTATACAGCAGTATTGGCGATTATTCGGGACAGAACCTCAAGAAACAAGTTTTGGAAATTTATGGAAATACTTTGCAGAAAAATGTTGATACAACAGAATATTATGGAATTGCAGAAAAACTGGCTGACTTGTTTTTTTCTTATCTGAATCAGGAAGAGCAGGCAGAGGGAAAAAATATGCTTTTGTATAAATGTCAGAACTGTTATAAGTTTAATCAACTTATAGAAATACTTTCGGATACTATGAAGGATTATCTGGATGTATTACAGGAAAGTGAAAAAAATAAATCCCTTAGACCGATCCGTCAGGCAAAAGAATATGTGGAAAAACATTTTCGGGATAAGATACTTCTTGAAGATATTGCTGCTATAGTGGACTTAAATCCCGTTTATTTTAGCACACTTTTTAAGAAAGAAACAAATATGAATTTCAGTACATATCTAATTAATGTGCGTATGGAACAGGCAAAGAAACTGCTTGTTTCCAGCAATGATACAATTGCTGCCATAGGAGATGCTGTGGGATATGGAGATCAGAAATATTTCAGTCAGCTGTTTAAAAAGGTAGTTGGAGTCAAACCGGCAATCTACCGTCGTCTTCATTCATGAGCAGGAGGATGCGGGTATGAAAAAGATAAAAATTATGGAATCAGTGTTAATGCTTGTGACTGTGGTGGTATTAGTATGGCTTATCCTGGAAGAAAAAAATGCGGTGGCATTTTTTTCCGCAACAATACTGATTCCTTTTCAGATTATTAATTTTATATGTTTACAAAAATGGATTTACAAATCTGTACAGACTACAGAAGAAAAACTGGAACAGATAGACAGGGGCAATAAGACACTGGCAGAATTTGAAGTTGAAATTGCGAATACTCCATTTCTTATGGATATAATTCCCCTTATAAAGCATTATCTTTCTTTAAAAATCAACAGAAATAACGCCGAGATTTTTACCAAGCAGACAGAACTGACTGCATTGCAGAGTCAGATTAATCCACACTTCCTTTATAATACTTTGGACACGATTAGAGGACAGGCTATGTGTGATGATAATATTGAAGTGGCCAAAATGATTGAGACACTGGCTTCCTTTTTCAGATACAGCATAAGTAGAAAAGGAAATCTGGTAACACTCAGAGATGAATTGAACAATATTAATAATTATATGAGAATTCAGCAATATCGCTTTAATCACAGATTTTCTATGGAAATTGTGATTGATGATGAAAATACAGCTGCATATGACTATTATGTTCCGAGACTGATTTTACAGCCAATTGTAGAAAATGCGATTATTCATGGACTGGAAGAAAAAATAGAGGGAGCGCAAGTTCTTATAGAAGTAGATATTGCGGAAGACATGATAATTACAGTTTCCGATAATGGAAGGGGAATGTCTTTGAAAGAACTTGATGAGTTGAACGGAAGAATACATTCTGAAATAACAGGCCTGGTAGAAGAAGATAAAAGTCATGGAACAGGAATTGCGCTTCCAAACATTAATAAACGTATACAGCTTCTTTTTGGAGAAAAATATGGATTAAACGTATACAGTTCAGAAGGGTGTGGAACGGATGTAGAATTAATATTACCTACAAATCATCACGCGGAGGAACGAGTGTGAAGAAAATTGTATTGAGAATGAGTGACCTTACACTGCATAATGAAGATTATGGAAAACTGTCATATGCTTCTTTTTATACAATAGAAGGAGAAGTTACAGCTTTTCTGGGACTTAATTATTCAGGAAAAGAACTGCTTGTTCAGATTCTGACAGGTCACATAGATATGAACTGGAGCGAAAGTAGGGTTTATGTGGATGGGTGCAGAATACGGAAGTTTGTTGATCTGCAGCCACTTATATATTATCTTAATACTAACTGCGAAGGTATCGAAAACTGGAGTGTGGCCGAATATATTTCTCTAAAAGATGTAAGCTGGTTTCTGTCCAGAAAAGCCAGAGAAAACCTGATAAAACAGGCTGAACAGAGGATAGAAAAGATAAATGTGCAATTAAATGTAAAAAAGAAATTAAGAGATCTGACACCTTTAGAGCGAAGAATAGTAGAAGTTATTCGTGCAGAAAAGGAAAATGCACGCATTCTGATTATTGAAGATGAATGTGAAGGTATGGATATAGAGAGTATTCAGAAATACTCAGATTTTCTGAAAACAGTAATTCAGGGAAAAATGTCTGTAATACTTTTATGTCATTCTACAAGAGCAGCAGAAATTCTTTCGGACGAATATGTGATTTTTCGGCGTGGTCGTATAGTAAAACGCTGGAAGAAGAATTATTCATATAATACAGGTAAAATTAGTGATTATTTGTTAGGTGGAACCATGAGGCAGAAAAAAAACTCGCTGGATAGTTATGCTCGCAAGATAACTCCTTTAAAAAAGATTGTTTATGAAGTAAATTATGTATTCCTGAAAGACAGAAAAGAGAACTTCTACTTTCACAAGGGCGAAATTACTACATTTGTAATTACAGAGCATAGAATGAGACAGAGACTTTTTCAGATTCTCAGTGGCAGGATAAGCCTGGATGGTGTTGAGTATACTGTCCAGAATAAAAAAATATATTCCCCTTCGATACTAAAATTTTTTGAATATAAAATTGTATCAGTAATGAGACTTGGAAATGATAATGAGATTTTTGAAAAAATGTCAGTAGGAGATAATCTTATGCTCCCTTCTCTGAAAAAAATTCCATTGCTGAATTATATGATATCAGGGCATAAGATAAAAGAAATTCTCAGTAATGAGCTTGAAATTGAGACTGTTTCCTCAGGCCGGATAACAGGCTGTCTTGGCAAGAATGATCATATCAGTGTTGCAATGGACAGATGGTATATTTTTAATCCAGATGTAATTATTCTGTATGAACCATTTACTAGCTGTGATGCATATGGCGTTTCGGTTATTTTATCGTATGTAAAAAAAATGGCGGATAAAGGTACTTCAATTATAATTGTTAAATCAAATTCTGAGTATATGGAAGAATGTTCGGACAGGATTATTGATCTGGATGAAATATATAAAGAACAGTAAGCAGGTTTTATAGACGACGCAGACTATACTTTTATAGTCTGCGTTTTGTGTGCCTTGAACAGGTAAATTTGTGCTTTTATACTACAAACAATCTGAAAATATATTAAAAGATGTGTAATATATATATAGAAAAATACAAAATTAATATAAAATCTTAATATATTCTACCAATTCTAAAATTATTCGGATTGGAAATAATATGCATTTATTATATACTCTCTTTAAAGAAAAGGAGGGAACGCAAATGAAGATTGCGATTGGATGTGACCCAAATGCACAGAGTGCAAAAGAAGAATTGATAGAGTTTATAAAATCAAAAAACTATGGGTCTGTTACTGATTTTGGAAGTGAAGATACGATTTATGCACATGTGGCTACTAAGCTTGCGGAAGCAGTAGCTGAAGGAAGCTATGACCGTGGGATTCTGATCTGTGGAACCGGAATAGGTGTCTGTCTGGCAGCAAGTAAGGTAAAGGGTGCATATCCAGCTCTCCTGACAGATATTTATTCTGCAAAGAGAGCACGTCTCAGTAATAATGCAAATATTGCATGTTTCGGTGCATTTACTATTGGAAATAAACTTAGAGAAGAACTGCTAGACGCCTTTCTTACAAACGAATTTGTGCCAGGCTGCTCTTCCCAGCCTAAAGTTGATGCGTTCGTAGAATATGACATGAACAGATAAATTCAAAAGAGAGGTGGCAAAACAATGAGTCTGATTGAATTGAAGGATATTCACAAAAGTTTTTATGGAGTTGAAGTCCTCCATGGTGTAAATTTTGTTTTGCAATCTGGGTCTGTACATGCACTGATGGGTGAAAATGGTGCAGGTAAATCGACTTTAATGAAAGTCATAGCAGGTGTGCATACAGCAGATTCAGGAAAAGTCTTTCTTGATAATAAGGAGGTCGAAATTTCATCTCCAGCTAAGGCACGCGAACTGGGAATTGCAATGATTCATCAGGAATTATCATCAGAGCTTGAGATGTCTGTGGCTGAAAATATTTATCTTGGAAGAGAACCAGGACGTTTCGGCATGGTAGATTATCGTCAGTTGTATCATCAGACAGATGAACTTCTGAAAAACCTTGGTATTCATTTAAATCCACGGACAAAAATGAAACGGTTAAGAGTGGCAGATCAGCAGATGGTTGAAATAGCCAAAGCAATCTCACAGAACGCCCGGGTAGTAATCATGGATGAGCCAACTTCTTCGATTACAGATAAAGAAGTTGATAATCTGTTTAATATGATCAGAAATCTGAAGTCTGCAGGAGTTGGAATTATTTATATATCTCATAAAATGGATGAAATATTTCAGATATGTGATGAAATGACAATTCTTCGTGATGGTACTTACATAGATACTTTTAAAGCTTCGGAAGTAAATCAAGACATACTGATTCGAAGTATGGTTGGACGTGAACTGGGAACACAGTTTCCGAAAAAAGAAGTTCCAATAGGAGAAACTCTCCTGGAAGTACAGCATCTTACTCGTGCAGGAGAGTATGAGGATATCAGCTTTAAACTTCACAAAGGAGAAATTTTAAGTTTTACAGGTTTAGTCGGTGCAGGACGAACAGAACTTATGCATTCGATTTTTGGGCTTACCAAACCAGATTCAGGAAAATTAATTTTAAACGGAGAAGAAGTGGAATTTAAGACTCCCCGTGATGCAATCCAGCATGGAATCGCTTACGTTACGGAAGACCGTAAAGGTGAAGGACTTGTTCTTCCTATGAGCGTTGAAAAAAATATTACAATTGCTTCACTGCGGTCTTTTGTAAAAAGTGGTTTCCTTCAGAAAAAGAAAGAAGCGGATGTTGTTACACAGGAAGTAGCTTCACTTGGTATTAAGGTTGCCAGAACATCAATGTCAGTAAAAGCACTTTCAGGAGGCAATCAGCAGAAGGTTGTTCTTGCGAAATGGATGATCGCCGGTCCGAATGTATTAATCTTTGACGAACCTACCAGAGGAATTGATGTAGGTGCCAAAGCAGAAATATATAAGATTATGTGTGATTATGTAAGTAAAGGAAATGCCATTCTTATGGTTTCTTCTGAAATGCCTGAGGCTATGGGAATGTCCGACAGGATGATTATTCTGAGCAATCACAGATGCAGCGGTGAATTAAACCGAAATGAATTTAACCAGGAAGCTATTGCACAAATGCAGTTTAAGTTTATGCAAGGTAAACAATAGTAGGGAGTGAAAACCATGAGTGGAGAAATGGCAAAAAATAAAGCTTATTCAAATAATGAAAAATTATCCAAAAAACAATTTGTTTCAACCTATGGTTCATTGATCGGATTAATTCTTCTGATCATTATCATCACAGTATTGAGACCACGTTTCATTAGTCCGGCCAATCTGCGAAATGTCTTTCGTAATGCATCTATTAATGGTCTGCTTGCTATTGGAATGACTTTTGTAGTATTAACCGGAGGAATTGATCTTTCTGTTGGTGCAATCATGGGATGTGCAGGTATGTATTCTGCATATTTTGCACAGTCTGTCAAAGGATATCCAGCGATCGTGGCAATTCTAATCGGCCTGCTGGTAGGACTGGTATTTGGTGTTTTTAATGGATTTTGTATTGCATATCTGAAGGTTCCGGCGTTTGTCGGTACACTTGGTGCATTGAGCATTGCCGACAGCCTTAAGTTCCTTCTGACAGATGCTAAACCGATTCCAAATCTTTCGGATTCTTTTAAAACAATAGGTGGTGGCAGTTTTGGATTTATTCCGATTCCATGTGTGATCATGGCGGTTGTACTGATTATCTGCTTCACACTTTTGTATAAGACGAGATACGGACGTTATATTTATGCTGTTGGTGGTAACCGAAATGCAGCTCATGTATCTGGTATCAATACGAAGAGAATCATCTGTTCTGTTTATATCCTGACAGGTGTACTTTCCGCACTCGCAGGTGTTATTATGACAGCCAGAGTTACTTCTGGTGTTACTTCTACAGGAGATGGATATGAAACAGATGCTATCGCAGCAGTTGTTATTGGTGGAACCAGTCTTGCCGGAGGAAAAGGAAGACTTTGGGGTACCATCGTAGGTATTTTGATCATGCAGTTCCTTTCTACAGGACTTGATATGCTTGGTGTCAATGCATATTATCAGATGCTTGTCAAAGGATTTGTTGTTATTGGTGCGGTAATGCTGGATGGATTAAGTTCAGACTGATAAAGATTAAGAAAAAAATAATAAACTTCCGGACGATAAGAGGAAATTAATAAAAATAAATTTATACAAGGAGAAATGAAAAATGACAAGAAAGACAATGAAAAAAATGATGGCAACAACATTAACAATGGTTATGATCGGCAGCACGGCTCTGGGAAGCACAGCTGTTTTTGCAGCAGATGGTGCTAGCGAAAAAGTGGAAGGTGCGGAAGGCCTGAATATTGGTGCTACTTATTATACTCTTCAGACAGAGTTCTGTATGCGTATGGATAATGCTGCACAGAAATGGGCAGAGGAGAATGGAGTAAAATATAAATCATATGATGGAAACAATGATGCGGCAACACAGCTGTCACAGGTAGAAACAATGATTGCAGATGGAGTAGATGCAATTATCTTGAATCCACAGGATGCAGATGCATGTTCTGCATGTGTTGATGCAGCAGATGAGGCTGGAATTCCAATCGTAGGTGTAAATACAATGGTAAATAATGATAAACTTACAGCTTATGTGGGTTCTCAGGATGTAAGTGCCGGCGAAGATATCATGAAATATATGATCGATTATATGAAAAAAAATGCTTTTAATATTGTAGTTATTGAAGGACCGATGGGACAATCCGCACAGTTACAGAGAATGGAAGGTATTGAAAATGTACTGAAAGATTATCCGGATATTCAGATCCTTGACCAAAATACAGCTAACTGGTCCCGTTCTGAAGCTATGACACTTATGGAAACATGGATCACAACATATGGTGATGATATTGATGCGGTTGTATCTGAAAATGATGAAATGGCACTTGGCGCAAGAGAGGCTATCGAAGCACAGAATATGGACATTCCTTGCATTGGTATTGATGGTATCACAGATGCAGTTGCAGCAGTAGAAAGCGGAAAGATGATTGCCAGCGATTTCCAGAATGCAGAAGGTCAGATTACAGGTGCTCTTGAAACGGCTGTCAAATGTGTAAATAATGAAGACTATGAAAAGGAACTGTGGATTCCATTTGAGATGATCACACCGGATAATTACAAAGATTATCAGAGTAAATATTGATGTGAAATAAAAAGATATTGATGCACTTATGGTTACATGATGAGCAAAAGGAGGAATAGAATATGTTACCTTATGATGGAGTAGATTTGGATTATTCTTTACAGGGAAAGACAGCGATTATTACAGGTGGAGCTGCCGGAATCGGACACGCAACGGCAGAATTCTTCCATAAAAAAGGAGTAAATGTTGTTCTTGCAGATCTGAATTCAAAGCTGGATGAAGTTGCAAAAGAAATTGGAGAAAATACGATTGGAGTAGTTGGAAATGTCTGTGATGTAGATTATCCGACAAAAGTTATTTCCGAAGCAGTAGCTGCTTTTGACAAAGTAGATATCCTTGTAAATTGTGCTGGTATTGTGGCTCTTGATAATGCAGAGACCATCAGTGCTGATGCATGGAACCGCACAATCAATATCAATCTTTCTGCATGTTTCTTTATGGCTCAGGCGGTAGGAAAATATATGATTGATAATCATGTAAATGGAAGTATTGTTAATATGGCTTCTCAGGCAGGTGTCATTGCGTTGGATAAGCATGTGGCATATTGCGCAGCCAAAGGTGGCATTATTGCCATGACAAAAGTAATGGCAAAAGAATGGGGAACATATGGAATTCGTGTAAACGCCGTAGCTCCTACAGTTGTTCTTACAGCATTAGGACATAAGGCATGGGATGGTCCAGTAGGTGATGCATTTAAGAAAACAATTCCTGCTGAGAGATTTGCTGAACCTGAAGAAATCGCTTCTGTTATCGCATTCCTTTGCAGTAAAGGCGCGGGAATGATCACTGGTCACAATCTTCTTGTAGATGGGGGATTTACAATTCAGTAAATGATTTTGGGAGGAAATTATGCAGAGAATATTAAATAATCCGGATAATATTGTAGATGAGATGCTTCAGGGTTTCCTGAAAGCACATTCAGATCTTGTTGAAGGTGGGGAAAATCCTCGTGTAGTAAAAGTAAAAAATATACCGGAAGGTAAAGTAGGCGTAATTACCGGTGGCGGTTCAGGTCATAAACCAGCTTTCATTGGCTATGTAGGAAAAAATCTCTGCGATGCAGCAGCAGTAGGGGAAATCTGTTCTTCCCCTACTGCAGTAGCATTTCTGGATGCGGCGAAAGAAGCAGATCAGGGAAAAGGCGTTGCCTGCCTTTATGGAAATTATTCTGGAGACAACATGAATGTAAAAATGGCTGTGAAGATGGCAAAAAAAGTAGGAATTACTGTTAAAACAGTAGTTGCCAATGATGATGTTGCATCTGCACCAAAAGATCAGAGAGAAAAAAGAAGAGGTGTGGCCGGAGAGGTTCTCATGTGGAAAGTCGGCGGTGCCAAGGCAGCACAGGGCGGAGATCTTGATGAGGTAATTGCAGTAGCACAGAAAGCTATTGACCATACACGTTCTGTAGGTATTGGACTTACACCTTGTACTCTTCCTGCTGTAGGACATCCAAATTTTGAAATCAAAGATGGAACTATGGAAGTAGGAATCGGACATCATGGAGAGCCGGGAATTGAAGTAGTTCCTATTGAAACAGCGGATAAGATGGCAAAACGTATGACGGATATTGTACTTCCGGATTATCCTTTTGAAGTCGGAGATGAAGTTGTTGTTCTGGTATCAGGACTTGGAGCTACTCCAGTGATGGAATTGTACGTATTATATAATGAAATTGACAAGATTTTAAAAGAAAAAGGCATCATAACATACAGAGCATATGTAGGTAATTATTTCACGTCTCTTGAAATGAGTGGGGCAACACTTACTATTATGAAATTGGACGATGAGTTAAAAGAACTTATAGATATGCCTGCATATAGTATGGGATTAAAACAGGAATAGGTAGCAGATGAGGTGAAACAATATGAGTACATTTAAAAATACTGATGGAAAATCTGTATTATTAAAAATGGTAAAAGGAATTCAGGATAATAAGGCTTATCTGGGAGAGGTTGATGGCCTTATAGGAGATGGCGATCATGGAATGAACATGAACAAAGGATTTACTGTTTTTGAAACACGTTTTGCAGATAAAGAAATTGGCTTTACAGAAGGTCTCGATGAACTTGGAATGATTCTTCTGAATGAAATTGGTGGTTCCATGGGTCCTATTTATGGAACAATTCTGATGGATATGGCAGAAGTAGGTGAAGATCTGGAGAATATCGGACTAGAAGATTTTGCAAAAATGCTTGAAGCGGGACTTGAAGGACTTTGTGGAATCGTGGATGCCAGAGTAGGGGACAAAACTCTGGTTGACACACTTTCTCCGTCAGTAGATGCTTTGAAAGATGGAATTAATTCCGGAATATCTTTTAAAGATGCATTAGAAAATATGAAAGCAGCGGCGGATAAAGGACGCGATTCTACAAAAGATATGGTTGCCAAGTTTGGGCGTTCCAGTCGTCTGGGAGAACGCTCTCGCGGAGTGCTAGATGCAGGTGCCACATCATGCTGTATTATTTTAAATTCTATGGCAGATGGCATCATTGAACTGCTTTCATAGGATGTATGTTGTATAGATATAAAATATTTGGGGCTGTCACACCGGTTGTGAACTGCTCCCCGTCAAATAGACAATTGAAAAAATATAAATTTTTCCTGCCAGCAGAAATTTATCTGCCTGGCAGTTTTTATGCAGCTTGCAAGTAAATTTCGTGTTTTTCCATCCACATGACTGAGGCACATCCTTTTTTGTCTGTATAATTTCCTGAAGTGTCAATGACAACTCTGGAAAACCAGCAAATACATAGAATAAATCCAGGGTTGAATGCAAGAGTTATTGCAACCTGGGTATATCGCGTTAAATATAAGGCATTTTGAGAGAGTAAATGCAATTATCAGATAGAAGTTGCAGGAGAAATAGGTTATACTTTAAATGCAGGCAGATGAAAATCAGAAGCTTTTTAACATCAAAATAAGACGGCTGGCATGAATCTTGCAGGACTAAATGCAACCCGTCTGGAGAGATCAAATCTGCTTCTCTCAGGCATTATATTTAGGTGTTTGTTATTTTATAAGATCAGGCTTGAGGTGGATCTGGTCAGCGGGAACTGATCGAAGATCCATGAGACTCATCAGTTTTGCATCAAGCAGAAGAAGAAGAGCCAGCTGGAATGGAGTGCAGCCATTCAGGCTGGCTCTTGCCGTACTGTTGATGTGATTCATCATAAGGTTTACTTTCTGTTCAGTAAGAGAGTCAAAAGAAGTTCCTTTTGGGAGGATATAACGTATAAACTCATGATTCTTTTCCAGGCGTCCTTTCTGCCAGGAGGACATGGGGTCGCAGTAAAAGACCTTTGTAAGGACATCCTGCCGGTGCGGCATCTCAAATAATGAAGGATCCAGGAAAGAACTCCCGTTGTCTGTTAGTATTATCGGAAACAGCTGTGAATAAGTCTGTGGGCCAAGTTCAGACAGCAGGAGATCAAAAACATCCTGAACATATTTCCTGCGGTCACCAGGCAAGAGAAAAAGAAGCATCAGAGAACAGTTCCGAAAGAACAGAGTAAGGAGGACAGGACCGGATTTGGTGTATCAAGCTGTTTCTTTTTACGTTTTTTGTAGCGGACTTTTCTGGGAAGATCAAGGTTGATAACAGAAAGATATTGCTTATCCACGTAGGAATAAAGAGTACGCTGACAGCAGGGAATATCTTCCATGTGAGAAAGAAAGATATGAGAAAGCGGCTGGCCCTTTTTTATAAGTGGGGAAACAAGCCTGTCGAGCTAATCAAGTTCTTCAGGGGAGAGATTGATGCCGCTGCGGGAGGAAGAACGGAGTTCCAAAGAGGTATCATGGGAATGTTTGGCGCGGTAGAAAAAGAAATCATGGGAACAACGGCGCAGCTTAGGACAAGCGTTACAGACATAAGGAGGTTTATTTAAGAGCTCGCATTTAGCAGTCGTAAAAGAAGGACAGAAAGAAGCGCATTTCCTGCTTCGACACTTAGAGCAAAGAGAGGAGCAGGAAAGATTACCGCAGACGCCCTGTTTGGAGCAGGAAGAAAAATAAATGCACTCGGTTTTCCTGCGGCTGCGGTCATCGTAATAGTGAGGGGAAAAGATCAGATGGCGTCGAACTTCCCTGGAAACAGAGGAAGGGTTCTTGCCAAGTTCGTCAGCAATCTTTTTGAAGCTCCATCCTTTTTCGATGCCAGCCTCGATAGAGATTCTGTCAGAGAGTGTAAAGTGTTTGCCTTTGTTGGATTCAATAAAAGTATTCATAAATAGAAACTCCTTTCATGTTGGAGCCTGAGAGTAAGTTCATGTTACTATAATTGCAGAGGTAAATGCAACCCCTATGTCTGCGTTTGAGAACAAAAAGATCTAAGGGTTGCATTTACTTTTTCAATTAACATTCACAAATTCTTCACAAAAAATTAGCACTCACCTCTTGTTATTACAGCGTAGCTTTTGTCTTAGTTCATAGAGTGCCGTAAAGTGCCTATTTACAGGCTTTTCACGGGTTTTATGAATTTATCATATTTCATCAAAAATCGTCAATATACAAAAAATTGGTGTCAAAATTGGTGTCAAATAACCTTAATTTGAGATTTTGATGAGCAACACATCAGTATAAAAAATTGAATATTTTATAGATTATGGAACGCCTAAAATGACGTTCCTTTTCTATTTTCAGCCGTTCTTATTGGACGGCTATTTTATTACCCAAAATGAAAGGAGCATTAGATTTATGAAAAAGACATGGAAACGATTGTGTACGGGCT